>Ga0307993_1000011_pt1 | contig 54991 bp, 44 predicted proteins | sample EllFjometagen260_FD_203163 | JGI IMG/M metagenome (GOLD analysis project Ga0307993, IMG submission 203163) | Marine microbial communities from Ellis Fjord, Antarctic Ocean - #260 | ecosystem: Environmental > Aquatic > Marine > Unclassified | place: Southern Ocean | collected 2014-11-02 | reverse complement strand
TTGAGAAGTTTCAAACGACTTCTGTTACGAATGGATGGGAAGAGTTAACATTTGAATACGCAAGTGCAGACAGCAATAAATTTGACAAGTTTGTTATTTTCTTTAATTTAAATGCTGGAGATTCAAACACGTATTATTTTGATGATCTTAAGTTGACTACTGTAACAGATCCATGTACTACAGACGGTGCACAATCTGCTGCTGGAGTTGCTGCTTTTGATTTAACGATGGGTTCAGCGTTGACGGTTATAGAGGATGGTACATCTTTCGAGATTATTGACAATCCAGATTTTGACAATGCAGTAAACACCTCTTGTAAAGTTGGTAAAATAACAAAGGCTGGTGCTCAAAATTGGGACAATACTCAAATAGATTTTGCTTCTAAGTTTGATTTTTCTACAACGAATGCGATCACTATTAAAGTTTGGTCTGCACAAGCAGATACTGAGGTAAGAATAAAGTTAGAAGAAATAGGGAATACAAATAATAACCTTGAGAAGTTTCAAACGACTTCTGTTACGAATGGATGGGAAGAGTTAACATTTGAATACGCAAGTGCAGACAGCAATAAATTTGACAAGTTTGTTATTTTCTTTAATTTAAATGCTGGAGATTCAAATACTTATTATTTTGATGATCTTAAGTTAGTTGAAACTGGAGGCACTTCTGATGGTGACTACTGTGAAAAAGTAGTTGCGCATTTAGGTCTTTCAGATCAAGCAGCTTCTGAGATTAAATTGACGGTAGTTAATTCTGGTGAGAAATCAATGAAAGTTACTATTGAGTCTAATAATGATGACGCTGTTGATTTTATATTGATCCCTGGAGATGTTACTGGTTCGCCAACACAATCAGATGTAGATGAATCTATAGCGGGTAAAATGAGTATTACACTTACTTGGCCAGAAACGGCACCTACGGACGTAGTTTTTAATTTACTATGGAGTAAACTTTCTACAGCAGGTAATTGGCAATTAGGGGATGCACCAACTACATTTAAGTTTGATGCAACCTGTGCTACTGCAAGTATAGATGATAAGTTATTAGTAAGCTTTTCTATGTATCCAAACCCTGCTTCAAATAGCTTAAATATTTCTGCTTCAAGTATGATTAAAAATGCAGTTATATATAATATATTAGGGAAACAAGTAATGAACTTAAGTATTAACAAAAATAGCGAGTCTATAAATGTTTCTAACTTAGCTTCTGGTATGTACTTAATTAAATACACAACAGAAAGTGCTATTGGTACAGCTAAATTTATCAAAAAATAAATAAAGTTTTTATTTTATTAAAATTAAACGCTCAAATCAATTTTGAGCGTTTTTTTTATGCCTCAGATTTTCAACGATTTATTTAATAACATCAAAGGAATTTAATATCTTTATTTTTCAAAATATAATCCAATTGAAAACTATTCTAAAATATTTTTCTTTTTTATTCTTCTTGTCGCTTGTTGCGGGTTGTTCTAATAAAGAAATGGGAAGTTCTAAGGCAAGTAATACTTTAATACATGAAACGAGCCCTTATTTATTGCAGCACGCCTATAATCCAGTAAACTGGAAAGCGTGGAATTCTGAAACGTTAGCACTAGCAAAGAAAGAGAATAAATTAATTATTATTTCAGTAGGCTATTCTGCTTGTCATTGGTGTCATGTAATGGAAGAAGAGAGTTTTGAAAACGATTCTATTGCTAAAATTATGAATGCTAATTTTATTAGCATAAAAGTAGATAGAGAAGAAAGACCAGATGTAGATAAAGTATATATGAATGCTGTGCAACTCATGACAGGTAGCGGTGGCTGGCCTTTAAATTGTATTGCACTACCAGATGGTAGACCCATTTTTGGTGGCACTTATTTTACGAAAGAGCAATGGTCTAAAGTATTAATTAGTATTTCTAAATTATATAAAGATTCTCCAGAGAAAGCAATTGCATTTGCAGAAAATTTAACCAAAGGGATTCAAGAATCTCAGTTAATTACTCTAAATAAAAAAACTCCAAATTTTGAAGAAAAAGACGTTGTAGAGGCGGTGGATCTTTGGAAAACCCAAATAGACACAATTTATGGCGGATTTAAAGGTGCACCTAAATTTCCAATGCCAAATTCTTTAGACTTTTTATTAAGATATGGGTATCAGTTTAAGGATACAAAAGTAGCGGCATACTTAAATAATACATTAACAAAAATTGCCTATGGAGGGATTTATGATCAGCTCGGCGGAGGATTTTCCAGATATGCGGTAGATGAAAAATGGCACATTCCCCATTTTGAGAAAATGTTATATGACAATGCACAATTGGTAAGTATATATTCAAAAGCATATATAACTAACAAAAACGATCTATTTAAAGAGGTGGTCACCGAATCATTAAATTTTATAAAAGAGGAACTAACAGCAGAGAATGGTACATTTTACTCATCATTAGACGCAGATAGCAAAAATAAATTAGGAGAAAAGGAGGAAGGTGCCTTTTATGAATGGACGGAAGCAGCGCTGCAATTAGTCTTAGGAACTGATTTTGAACTTTTTAAAGACTTTTATAATATTAATAGTTATGGTTTTTGGGAAAAGGATAAATATGTACTGATAAGAAATTCGTCAAAAGTAGAATTTGCAGCAAAACATAAATTATCATTATTAGCTTTAAATAATAAAATTAATACTTGGAAAAATACTTTAAAAGTCGAGAGAAATAAAAGAAGTAGTCCTAATTTAGATGATAAAGTACTTACCTCATGGAATGCACTAATGATACAAGGTTATGTAGATGCTTACCGGGCTTTTGGAAACTTAGAATATTTAGAAATAGCCATTAAAAACGCTCATTTTATAATCGAAAAACAACTAAGAAAAGATGGAGGTTTGAATCGGAATTTTAAAAACGGATTGAGTACTATTAACGCGTATTCAGAAGATTATGCAACAATAATACAAGCTTATATTTCTTTATATGAAGTTACCTTAGATGAAGAATGGTTGACTACTTCTAAAGAATTAATGGAGTATTTATTTGTAAATTTTTTTAACGAGAAGAATGGAATGTTTCATTTTACTTCTAAAAAAGATGAAAATTTAATTGCAAGAAAATATGAAGTAATTGACGGAGTGATGCCAGCATCAAATTCACTAATAGCGAATAGTTTATTTAAATTAGGGCATTATTACAGCGATAATAAGTATTTAAAGACTTCAGAGCAAATGCTAAATAATATAAAGCAAGATGTTAAAATAAGTCCAGGTAACTATAGCAATTGGCTGCATTTAATGACTAATTTCACAAAACCTTTTTATGAAGTTGTGGTAGCTGGTAATGAAGCTTTAAAAGTAAATAAAAGTTTAATTAAAAACTATACTCCTAATATTTTAATTGCAGGAACTTCAGAAGAAAATAAAACATTACCATTGTTAAGCTATAAGTTTAATGAGGATGACACGTTTATTTATGTTTGTGTAAACGGTACTTGTAAGAAACCAGAAGTAAATCTTAAAACAGCATTATTAAATATTAAGAAATAATAATAGAAATATTTATTTTAAAGAGTTAGAAGAAGTATTTTTGCAGTCTTAGAGTTAACGTATAAAATTAAGGCAGTATGGGAACATTAACAAATAACTACATATTTAAAGCATTAGAAAACTATCCATACGATTTAGAAGAAGTTATGGAGGCGTTAAATTATGCCTTATCTGCTGATGATAAGAATACAATGGCCTTAACTTTAATGGGGAGGATGTATGCTGAAAAGCTTTATAAATATGAGGAGGCTATTGGTTACTTTAAATTAGCCTTAGCAGAAGATATTAGAGCTTTTGAGGTATATACACCTTATATTAATACACTTTTATGGAATGAAGATTACAAAGAAGCAGAAGAGTTTATTGATTTTGGATTGACTGTTAAAGGATCTGACAAAGCACTCTTATATTTAAAGAAAGCAAATTTATATGAGCAACTAAAGGATTACGAAAAAGCCTTAACCTTTATTAAATTAGCAAAAGAATATACGTTTAATTCAGACTTTATGGTAGACGTTAATCTAGAAAAAGACAGAATTAAGGGAAAAATGCCTGAGAAAAATAAATCTAAATCTTTAAAAAACTCAAGCAAGACGAAAAAAATAAAAGATAACGTAAAGAAATTATAAATATATTTTTAATTTAAAAGTATATTTTCTTTTACTCTAAAACAACGCTCTTCGCCCAAATATAATGGGTTACCATATTTTTCAGACCAAAAACCGTCTAAAATATCTTTAGAAATACATCGATAGACCGCAACACCTTTATAGATAGTATTTTCATCACCTTGGTAATTAAAATTAATTACTAAAATATTATCTCTAAAAAAACCGGTTCCAAATTGTTCCTGACTTTTATTTATCATCCATTTTGCGACAATTCGGTTTTTCGCGTCTAAACTTAAATCTAGTGTTCCTTTGTATGTTTTTTCGGCTTCATCTTGGTTGTTGCCAAGTATTTGAAACTGTCCAACTAGATCTTGAATATTCATTTGTATCTGTATTTAATTGCTGTGAAGATATAAGAATTTTATACTTTAATATTTAAGTACTTCTATTTTATTTTTGAAGCTATTGTACTTTTAAACAAGTTAAAAGAAATTAGAATAAATTAAACATTAAAAAGAATGCGTCTTTGAGTCCTTTTAAATGTTATTCCAATCCTGTACAACATATTTTGGTTTTAGAAATGAATAACTCTTATATTGGCACTGCTGTAAACGTCGATCTATTAACAGTGCTATAAAATTTATTATTATAGAACAAAAATTCATCTTTTAGTTCGGAAAATAAAATTAGAATAAAATAAGTATTTGGCAGATAGTTGTTTATCTTATAGTAATTAGTATTAGTAGTATCAAAAAAATATCAAAAAAGTAATTAAGCATTCATAAAATTATTCAATAATGAGAACGGATAAAATTTTAATAACAGGAGCTGGGGGGCAATTAGGCACTGTTTTGACAAAGCAACTTCAAGAAAAATATGGTGTAGACAATGTTATTGCATCAGATTTAAGGACAAATTCAAGTTTTGAGGGCTGTTTTGAAGTTCTAGATGTTACTAATTTTGACTCCCTAAAGAAATGTGTATTAAAGAATGAAATTACTCAAATATATCATCTCGTTGCAATTTTATCTGCGAAGGGGGAAGAAGCACCCTTGCAAACATGGGATATAAACATGGGATGCTTATTTAATGTATTAGAGGTTTCGAGATTATGTAAAATAGATAAAATATTTTACCCAAGTTCTATTGCTGTGTTTGGTAATAATATAGAAATGGACAATACACCGCAATCACCAAATCTAACGCCATTAACCGTTTATGGCATGAGTAAGGCTTCAGGAGAAAATTGGGTAAATTATTATTATAATAAGTATGGTATGGATATTCGCTCAATAAGATACCCTGGAGTTGTGGGGTATCAATCTTTACCAGGTGGCGGAACAACAGATTATGCCGTAGATATTTTTCATAAAGCGATCAAAGAAGAAGAAGTGTTTAGTTGTTTTTTAAAGGCTTCTACGCAATTACCTTTGATTTTTATAGAGGACGCTATAAGAGCAACTATAGAATTAATGGATGCTCCTGCCCAAAATATAAATGTAAGAACATCTTATAATTTAGCAGGTTTTACTTGCACCCCAGAAGAATTGTACAATGCCATAAGAAATGTATATCCAGACTTTAAAATAGCTTATAAGCCAGATTTTAGGCAAGATATAGCAGATTCTTGGCCGAATAGTATTGATGATACTTCAGCAACAAATGATTGGAATTGGAAACCTAAATTTGACTTGGAATCTATGACTCATGTTATGATAAAAGAATTAAAGAAAAAATATAAAGTAGCAATAGTTTAAAAGAATACATATGTACGGAAGAATTAAAGAGCACTTACAGCAAGAAATAGAAAATATAAAAAGCAATGGTTTATTTAAGGAAGAACGCATTATAACATCATCACAAGATGCTGTTATTAAGGTTTCTACTGGAGAGGAAGTTATTAATTTTTGTTCTAATAACTATTTGGGTTTATCTAATAATAAAGAGGTTGTACAAGCAGCAAAAGATACGTTAGATTCCCATGGTTTTGGAATGTCTTCCGTACGTTTTATTTGTGGAACACAAGATATTCATAAAAGTTTAGAATTGGAAATTGCAGAATTCTTTCATTGTGAAGATACCATCCTATACGCTGCAGCTTTTGACGCCAATGGAGGTGTTTTTGAACCAATATTGTCTAAGGAAGACGCTATTATTTCAGATTCACTAAACCATGCCTCTATTATAGATGGAGTGCGTTTATGTAAAGCTGCTAGATATAGATATGCGAACAATAATATGGAAGATTTAGAAGCACAGCTAATTGCTGCTAATAAAGAAAATCCTCGTTTTAAAATTATTGTTACAGACGGTGTATTTTCCATGGATGGAGTGGTTGCTAAACTAGATAAAATATGTGATTTAGCAGATAAATATGATGCTTTAGTAATGGTAGATGAATGCCATGCTTCTGGTTTTATTGGTAAAACAGGACGTGGAACGATAGAGTTGAAAAATGTACTTGGCAGGGTAGATATAATTACAGGAACATTAGGAAAGGCTTTAGGTGGAGCAATGGGAGGTTTTACAACAGGTAAAAAAGAAATTATAGAAGTATTACGCCAACGCTCTAGACCATACCTTTTTTCAAATTCTTTAGCGCCAACGATAGTTGGAGCCTCTTTAAAGGTTTTTGAAATGATAAAAAATGATACTTCTTTGCGGGATAAGTTAGAAGAGAATACCACTCTTTTTAGAACAAAAATGGAAGCTGCTGGTTTTGATTTAGTAGGCGCAGATGCTGCAATTGTGCCAGTAATGTTGTACGATGCTAAACTTTCTCAAATTATGGCAAATCAATTATTAGAAGAAGGTATTTATGTGATTGGTTTTTTCTTTCCGGTAGTGCCAAAAGACAAAGCAAGAATTAGAGTACAGCTATCCGCAGCCCATACAAATGAACATATAGATAAAGCCGTAAACGCATTTATTAAGGTTGGGAAAAAATTAAAGGTTATTAATTAATGTGAAAATCCATGCGTAATAATTAATTATAAATGTCTACCACGAAACCAACATTAGTAATTTTAGCTGCAGGAATGGGGAGCCGTTATGGTGGATTAAAGCAAATAGATTCATTTACTCTAGAAGGAGAAACCATAATTGATTTTTCTCTTTATGATGCGCTTCAAGCAGGCTTTGGTAAAGTGATTTTTATTATTAGAAAATGTTTTGAAAAAGAGTTCAAAGCTATTTTTAATAAAAAGTTAGCAGGAAAAGTAAAAATAGATTATGTCTTTCAAGAAATAGAAAATGTTCCTCGTGAATTTTTAAACTCAGAAAGAATAAAACCATGGGGAACTGGCCATGCTTTATTAATGGTAAAAGATATTGTAAAAGAAAACTTTGCCATTATAAATGCAGATGATTTTTATGGTAGAGAGGCATTTGATGCAATGGCAATACAATTAAGAAATACAGATAAAAACAGTGCTAATTTTAGTATGGTTGCATACCCTTTAAAGAATACTGTTTCAGAATATGGATATGTTTCAAGAGGAGAATGTGCAGTGAACGAAAAAGGTTTTTTAATAGATATTATAGAAAGAGTTAGGATAGAAACAATTGATGGTGTTTTAAAAAGTGAAAATGAAATTGGCCAAATGACCCCTATAAATGAAGAAACTATGGTTTCTATGAATTTTTGGGGATTTACGCCTAAATGTTTTGAGTTTGGGAATGCTCTTTTCTTAGAATTTTTAGAAGAGAATAGAGAAAACTTAAAAACAGAATTTTATTTACCTACTATTGTAAATAAAATGTTAATGGCTAAAAAAGCTACTGTAAAAGCATTAGAATCAAATTCAAAATGGTTTGGTGTTACCTATATTGAGGACAAAGAAACAGCACAAAAAGAGATTTGTAAATTGAAAGATATGGGTCTATATCCAATAAAATTATGGAACTAAATATAAATACAGAAACTCTAAAATATATTTTTAATAAGTTCGATCATAAATCGGATTATATAAGTCATACAGAATTAAATTCTGGACACATAAATAATACTTTTTTGGTCAAAGCATCTGGAACCAAGAACTATATTCTTCAAAGAATTAACCATAATGTTTTTAAAGACATACCTGGTTTAGTAAATAATAAAATTTTAATAAGTAACCATATAAGAAGTAAATACGTTCACCTGTCAGAGGAAGACTTAAGTAAAAAGGTCTTAAGTTTTGTAAAAACAAAAGAGACAAATTTTTACTATCATGAAGAAAATGGAGACTTTTGGAATGTCATGATTTTTATAGCGAATGGTATAACACATGATGTGGTCGTAGATGAAGAAATTGCTTACGAAGGAGGTAAGCTTTTAGGAGCCTTTTTAAATGCAACATCAGATTTTGACAGCAGCCAGTTAATAGACGTAATTCCTAATTTTCATGACATGTCTTTTCGCTTTAAGCAATATGCATTTTCTTTACAAAGTGCTCTAAAAGAGCGTTTAGAAAAAGCAAATATATTTATAAAAATAGTTTCAGATTTAAAGACTGAAATGCATATTCTGCAAGAGTTAAAAGAAGCAAAAGTAATTCCTGTAAGGGTTACTCATAATGATACGAAGATATCGAATTCACTTTTTGATAATGGTAATAAAGGTATTTGTATGATAGACACAGATACCGTAATGCCAGGAATTATTCATTATGATTTTGGAGATGCCATTAGAACAATTTGCAATACTGCCGCGGAAGATGAAAAAGATTTATCTAAAGTTGAATTCAATTTAGCATATTATAAAGCCTATGAACAAGGGTTTTTAGAAAAGACAAAGGATCTTTTAACACCTGAATGTTTGAAGTATTTGCCTTTAGCAGCAAAAACAATGATTTTTATAATGGGGCTTCGTTTTTTAACAGATTATTTCAACAATGATGTGTATTATAAAACAAGGTATCCAGAACATAATCTAGACAGGGCTAGAAATCAATTTAAACTAATAGAGAGCTTCTCTGAAAAATTCAAATAAAATTAAATCAAATGCTATCTAAATTTTTAGATATAATTGTCTTTTCATATATTTGATAGTCAAAGCGAATAACAATAGGGCGTTATAGAATGTTTAGAAAACTAGTATTTATCTTTTTCTTATCTTTTGCATCAAGCATTTTAGGTCAATTTTCTAATTTACCAGGAACCCCTTTTATTAAAAATTTTCCTCAAAAAATATTAAAGAATCTTTTCCTTCTAAAAACCTACTATTTACCGAGGGCTGTGCTGAAAGCTTTAATCCTGAGAAATTACAGTTTTGGCCAAATGCAGAACGATACGGAAATTCAATAATAAATGATTTTAATAGCGGCGTGGTTGGTTGGACAGATTGGAATATTTTATTAGACGAACGAGGAGGTCCAAATCATGTTCAAAATTTTTGTTTTGCACCTATTCATGCCGATACAAAAACAGGACTATTAACATTTACGCCCACCTATTATTATATCGATCATTTTTCTAAATTTATTAAACCAGGCGCTCTCAGAATAAGCACAACAACTAGCAGAACGGCCATAGAAAGTACTTCTTTTAAAAATAAAGACGGTAAAATAATAGCTGTAGTTATGAATAAAACAGATGTTAAAATGGGTTATAAACTTATTGTTGGTAATAGTGAAACATTTTTAGAAATAGAACCACGTGCTATGCAGACAATTATTTACTAAATTTACTTTTTTTTAAATTCTAAAAAACATGAATAATAAGGCATACACCATTTTTATAAGTTTTATAGTTGCATTAGGAGGATTCCTCTTTGGCTTTGACGCAGGAATTATTTCTGGAGTAATGTCTTTTGCCGGTCCTGAGTTTGATTTAACTGAAATACAAGCTGGTTGGGTAGTTAGTGCTCCTTCATTCGCAGCAATGTTTGCGATGCTTTTCTCAGGCCGTATAAGCGATTTAATTGGACGAAAGAAAACACTTATTTTTGTTGCTTTTTTATATGCAATTTCTGCAATATTATCTGCTTTGGCCGGTTCTTATGAAATGCTATATGTCGCAAGAATTATTGGAGGTATTGCCTTTGGTGCAGCATTGGTATTAGCTCCAATTTATATTGCAGAAATTTCAACAGCAGAAAATAGAGGTAAGTTAGTTTCTTTGCAACAACTAAATATTGTTTTTGGTTTTTTTGCAGCATTTTTAAGTAATTATTTTTTTAATAAATACAATACCACAGATAGTACATTCTTAACAGATGAAAATGTCTGGAGATGGATGTTGGGAGTAGAATTAATTCCTGCAATTATATACTTTGTTTTCTTGTTTTTTGTTCCTAAAAGTCCGCGTTGGTTGTATCTAAATCAAAATTTTGCAGAAGCAAAAAAAGTTTTAATTAAAATTCATGGTGTTGATCGTGGAAGTATAGAGATTGCTGCGATCGAAAAAAACATACATCTAGATGAAAATAACTCGAAATTAAAAATTAGAGACTTATTAAATTCATCATTACGCTTTATTTTAGTAATTGGTTTAATTGTTGGTGTGTTACAGCAAATTACTGGTATAAATGCAGTATATTTCTATGCAACCTCTATATTTAAACAAACAGGTATTGGAACAGATGCTGCTTTTTCATCTGGAGTTTTACTAAGCACAATTTCAGTGATTTTTACTTTTGTAGCTATTTATTTAATTGATAGAATGGGTAGAAGGCCACTTTTGTTAATTGGTACTGCAGGTATTGCAGTGAGTTTATTAGTGTGTGCTTATGGTTTTAATGAGGCAACATACCAACTATCAAAAGAAGAAGTCAATCAATTAGAATTCTCTGATTCTCAAAAATTATTACCTTTTGCAAATAAATTATATGAGAGTGATGTCGAATTTAAAAACGAATTAAAAGAGGTTTTAGGTTCTAAAATATATAGTAAAAATGATGGTGCAATTTTAGAGGCAGCAACCACTATTAATGCCAATTTAATATTGATAGGTATTTTAGGTTTTATAGCCTGTTTTGCTTTTTCATTAGGTCCTGTAATGTGGGTGCTTTTATCTGAGTTGTATCCTATAAAATACAGAGGTTTGGCTATTGGTGTAATTGCTTTTATTAACTCTTTAATTAGCTCTTTGGTTCAGTTAGTTTTTCCTTGGGAATTATCTAATTTAGGAAACGCTTTAACTTTCTTCTTATTTGGATCGGTCGCTTTTATAGGCTTCTTTATTCTTTTAAAAATATTACCAGAAACCAAAGGAAAATCATTAGAAGAATTAGAGTTTGAGTTAATAAATAATTAAATTTTCAGACCTTATATTTTTGAATGTTTTAGTTTATAGTTTTGGGGTATTTTTTTAAAAGAGGAATATAGTTGCTGAATAGCATAGTTTATTTTGTTTGATTGCGTAATTTCTGTTCCCAATTCCAAGAGGAGCTAATCATTTCAGATAGACCTTTTTTAGCAACCCAACCTAATTTATCTTTGGCTAAACGAGTGGCCGCAAAAAGTTGAGGCACATCTCCAGATCTTCTCTCTGTAATTTCATAGTTTAGTTTAGAATTGATAACTTTTTCAAAGGTTTTAATAACGTCTAAAACAGAAAATCCATTTCCTGTTCCTAAATTAAAAATCTCAAAACGATTTTCTTGTTCTTTATTGATTATTCTTTTTACAGCCAATACATGAGCTTGAGCTAAATCTACTACGTGAATGTAATCTCTAATTGGAGTTCCATCTTTTGTAGGGTAATCATTACCATATACCATCAATTTTTCTCTAACTCCAATAGCTGTTTGAGTAATATAAGGCATTAGATTATTTGGAATACCACACGGTAATTCACCGATTAAGCCAGATTCATGTGCACCAATAGGGTTGAAATAGCGTAGAGAAATTGCTGAGAATGTAGGATTTGATTTTATGAGATCATCTAAAATTTCTTCTGCTACTTTTTTAGTATTTCCGTAAGGAGAAAAAGGACGTTTTGTTTCGTTCTCTTCCGTTATAGGTAATGTTTCAGGGTTTCCATATACAGTTGCGGATGAGGAAAATATGAATCCATTTATGTTATTTTTTATTTGAGCAGAGAGCGTATTTAGTAATGTATATAAATTATTCTTATAATATGTCAAAGGTTTTTGAATAGATTCTCCGACTGCTTTATACGCAGCAAAATTTATAACTGCTTTTGCATCTTTATGCAGATTAAAAATATTTTCAGTTGCAATTTCATGCTTTAAATCTACACATATAAAAGTAGGTTCTACGCCTGTAATTTTTTCAATTCGATGCAAAGTTTCTTCTGTTGAGTTAGATAAGTCATCTAAAATCACAACATTATAGTTGTTCTTAATTAACTCAATTACGGTATGAGAACCTATATAACCACAACCTCCTGTTACTATTATTTTTTCTTTCATTATGCTTTTAATAGATAACAAAAGTAATAAAAATAATTTAATAACATACTGGTAGGTACTAGTAGTTTATTTGCTTAATTATTTTATATTTGTTCCATGAGGACTATCGTATTAAAAAAAAAATCTGGAACACCTAAATATAAGCAAATAGTTGGAGCTATAGAAGTTGCTATTGTGAAGGGTTTGCTTAAAAAAGGAGATAAATTACCATCTTTAAATACTATTAAAGATGCACATTCGCTTTCTAGAGATACAGTTTTAAACGCTTTTAATGAGTTGAAAAACAGGGGTGTTATTCATTCTATTGTGGGTAAAGGGTATTATGTTTCAAATGAAAACGTAACAATTAAGCAAAAAATATTTTTATTATTTGATGAATTAAATTCATTTAAAGAAGATTTATACAACTCATTTTTAAAAAAATTAGGAGATAATATTCAAGTAGATATTTTCTTTCATCATTTTAATGATGCTATTTTTAATAAGCTAATAAATGATAATATTGGGGATTATAATTATTATGTTGTAATGCCTGCAAATTTTCAGAATACACAAGAAATCATACAAAATTTACCAAAAGAGAAAGTATATATTTTAGATCAAATTCATCCAGATTTAGAGGCATATCCTGCCATTTTTCAGAATTTTGAAAAGGATGTTTTTGAAGGTCTTTCTTTAGGATTATCATCTATTCGAAACTATCAAAAGTTGGTATTACTCTTTTCTGAGGAAGTACAGCCCAAAGGAATTTTAATAGGATTTGAAGCATTCTGTGCACAGCACACTATCGAATATGAAATTATCTCAACCATAGAAAATAGAGTTTTAGAGCATGGAGAAATATATGTTGTTTTAGAGGATAGAAATCTGATAAGAATTATCAAGAAAATATCAGAAACTCAATTAGTTTTAGCGCAAGATATTGGTATTATTTCTTACAACGACACCATACTAAAAGAGGTTGTAGCAAACGGAATTACTACAATCTCTACTGATTTCAATTTTATGGGAGAAAGATTGGCAGAAATGATTTTAAATAATGAACAAGTAAAAGTTGAAAACCCGAGTAGTTTAATCTTAAGAAAATCAATATAAACGTGTTTAGAGTAGACGAATTAAAAGAAAAGGAACAACGCTTTTTAGACTTAAAAAATGCAGTTAATTCTACTAGTGCAAGAATCTCTTTAGACGAAGGTGGAAGTATAGAAGGGCTAAAGTTTGATAATGAATACGTTATAAAATTGCAACCAAATTTCAAGTATAAAGATTCATATGCATCGTCTATTTTATTTCCTTTTGCAAATAGAATTGAAAAAGGCCAGTATTCATTTAAAGAAAAGGATTATCAATTAGCTTGCAATGAATCTGGTAAAAATGCATTACACGGTTTAGTCCATAATAAGCAGTTTCAGCTTATAGAAAAAATAGAAAATATAAATTTTTCATCTGTAACTATTTGCTTTGAAGAAATTGAAGAAAGAGAAGGCTTTCCATTTAATTATAAAATATACATTACATATACTCTATCAAAGAATAAAATTAAGATTGCAGTAAAAATTGAAAATACAGGTACGAATTCATTTCCTTTTACTCTCGGCTGGCATCCGTATTTTGTCAGTAAAGATTTATATCATAGTTCTTTGAGTTTTAAAAGTAATAAAAAAATTGAATTTGATAAAAATTTAATTACAAAAGGAATCATAAAAGCTTCAGCAGAAGAACTTAAAATTAAAATTCAAAATAAACAATTAGATGATTGCTTTATTTTAAATTCTAATACTATTAAATTTATAACTCCAACTTACCAAATACAAATTGCAACAGATCAAATAGAAAACTATTTACAAATCTATACACCAAAAAATAGTTCTATTATCGCTCTAGAACCAATGACAGGTATTTCTAATAGTTTTAATAATAAAATAGGTCTACAAACCTTGGAGCCGCATAACAAATATGAGTTAAAATGGACTGTAAACTTTTCGAAGATAAAAACTAAAAATGAATAAAAAACTACTAAAAGAGGTAAAGCTATCTTTTACAAAGTATTTTGCTACAGACCCGTTAATGGTATTCTCTCCCGGTAGAATTAATTTGATTGGAGAGCATACAGATTATAATGAAGGTTTTGTATTTCCTGCAGCTATAAATATGGGTATTGCTTTGGCTATTCAAAAAAGCGATACTGAGAGTAGCAAAGTACATGCATTAGATAAAAAAGAAATATATGAATTTAGCTTAAATAATATACAGCCTGTAAAAGACGGAAGTTGGAGAAATTATGTTTTAGGGGTAATATCAGAAATTCAGAAATTGGGAATAGTTCTTGAAAATTTTAATATTTCTTTTGCTGGAGATATTCCAGGAGGTGCAGGTATGTCTTCATCTGCAGCATTAGAAAATAGTGTTGTTTTTGGATTGAATGAATTGTTTAATTTAAAAATTTCTAAGGAACAAATGATTTTAATTTCGCAAAAAGCAGAGCATAATTATGCCGGTGTAAAGTGCGGAATTATGGATCAGTATGCAAGTATGTTTGGAGAGAATAAAAGTGCTTTGTTGTTAGATTGCAGAACGATAAAATCAAAATCATTTAAAATAGATTTTAAAAATTACAGATTACTTCTAATAAATACAAACGTAAAACATGATTTATCCGAAAGTGCATATAATGACAGGAGAGAGGCTTGTGAAAGAGTTTCAAAGTTATTAAAAATTAAAGCGTTAAGAGATGCCTGCAAGCAAGATTTAGAAACCATAAAAGAGCAGATTTCTAAAGAAGATTATAGCAAAGCAATGTACGTTATTGAAGAAAATAAACGGGTAGAAGAATTCACAAAAGCTATAAATATAGACAGTTTAAAAACTTTAGGAGCGCTATTGTACCAATCTCATGAAGGATTAAGTACTAAATTTAAGGTCAGCTGTAAAGAATTAGATTTTTTAGTGGAACAAACAAAAAGCAATAAGAATATTTTAGGTGCTAGAATGATGGGCGGAGGATTTGGCGGTTGCACTATTAATTTGATCAAAAAAACGGAGGTAGCTAATTTTAAAAAAGAAATAGGTACTAATTTTAAAAATGAATTTAATAGAGATTGTTCCATTTATCAAGTAAAACTATCGAAAGGAACAAGAGTAGTAAAGTTATAATTTAAATTATGAACACAGATTTACAAGACTATTCGCATAAAAGATTTAACATTCTTACTGGAGAATGGGTTTTAGTCTCACCGCACAGGGCTAAAAGACCTTGGCAAGGACAAAATGAAGAAATAGTAAAAGAAAAAAAGTTTTCTTATAATGAAAATTGTTATTTATGCGCAACAAATACAAGAATTAATGGGGAAATAAATCCTGATTATAAAGATGTTTTTGTTTTTATGAATGATTTTGCTGCATTACAGAAAGACTCGCCTAAATTTTCTATAAATGATGGTTTATTGAAAGCAGAAAGTGAAACTGGGGTCTGTAAAGTAATTTGTTTTAGTCCAGATCATTCTAAGAGTTTGGCAGATATGGAAGTTGAAGATATTAAAAAAGTAGTACATGCTTGGCAGGGCGAATATGATGCTTTAGCTCGTGTGGATACTATAAATTATGTTCAGATTTTTGAGAATAAAGGAGCCGTAATGGGATGTAGTAATTCCCATCCACACGGGCAAATATGGAGTCAGTCTACTTTGCCAAACGAAGTTGAGAAGAAAGATGAGCAGCAAAAAAAGTATTTTTTAAAGAATAATAAAAGTCTTTTAGAAGATTATTTACAACAAGAATTAGCTGTTAAAGAAAGAATTATTTATGAAAATGAGGATTTTGTAGCACTTACTCCTTTTTGGGCAATTTGGCCTTTTGAAGTTATGATTGCACCAAAAAAAGCACAAAGAAGTATTTTGATGTTAACAGATGCTGAAGCCAATAATTATGCAGCAGCAATTTCTGTAATCACAAGGGCATATGATAAGTTATTCAATACTTCTTTTCCATATTCGAGCGGTATTCACCAAGCACCTACAAACGGAAAAGAAAATGAGTATTGGCATTGGCACATGAGTTTTTATCCGCCTTTATTAAGAAGTGCAACGGTTAAAAAATTTATGGTAGGTTATGAAATGTTTGGGTCACCTCAAAGGGATATTACGGCAGAAATTGCAGCTAAAAAAATAGCGGAAATGATCTAATATAAATAGAAGTTTGTGGAAAATTAATCTACTTTCCAATACAAAAATTCCCAAAAATATGTCCTAAAATATCTTTATCAACATCATATTCACCTGTAATATTTCCTAAATGGCGCAAACATTCTCTAATATCAATTGAGAACAAGTCTGTAGAAATTTCTAAGTCAATTCCCTCTTGTACAGAAGAAATTGCCATTAAAGCATTGTTAAGGGCTTCAAAGTGCCGAGAATTTGTAACAATAGTCTCATTATTGCTTAAGGCACCAATATTAACCAAAGAAGTTAATTCAGATTTTAATGTCTCAATTCCTGTTTTGTTTTTTGCTGAAAGTAAAATTAAGTTTTCAATTTTAGATTGCAGAGTAGTGGTTTCTAGAGCAGAAAGGGTGTCTATTTTATTTCCAATAACTAATACACGCTTGTTTGGAAAACGTGTTTTGATGATTTCTATTTCTGCTAAAAATTGTTTTTTATTTTCAGCAAATTTATTTGCATCAATTAAAAAAATAATTAATTGCGCGTTGTCCGCTTTTTCATATGCTTTTTTAATTCCTATGCTTTCTATAATATCTTTTGTTTCTCTAATTCCTGCAGTATCTATAAATCGAAAAGCAACACCGTCTATAATTATTTCATCTTCAATAGCATCTCTGGTAGTTCCAGCAATATCCGAAACAATTGCCTTTTCTTCATTTAAAATTGAATTTAACAAAGTAGATTTACCAACATTTGGTTCTCCTATAATGGCCACTGGAATTCCGTTTTTCATTGCATTTCCAAAAGAAAAAGAATCTATCAAGCGTTTTAAAACAAAAGTTATTTTTGTTACCAATTCTCGAAATTTTGCTCTGTCGGCAAATTCTACATCTTCACCAGAAAAATCTAGTTCTAATTCAATTAACGCAGCAAAATCTAATAATTGTACGCGCAACTCTTTTAATTCATTGGTAATGCCGCCTCGCATTTGCTGTATGGCCATTTGATGACTGGCAGCAGAGTTGGAGGCAATTACATCTGCAACGGCTTCAGCTTGGCTTAAATCCATCTTACCATTTAGAAAGGCACGCATGGTGAATTCACCATTATCTGCCATTCTACACCCTTTTTTAAGAAATAATTGAATAATTTCTTGCTGTATAAAACTAGAACCATGACAAGAAATTTCTACTATATTTTCTCCCGTATAGGAGTTCGGATTCTTAAATACAGAAACAAGTACTTCATCTAAAATAATATTATTTTCTATAATATGACCTAAATGAATGGTATGTGTTTTCTGATGTAATAAGGACTTATTTTTTTTAATAGATTTAAAATTCGCTTCAACAAAATGAATCGCATTGTTACCTGAAAGTCTAATTACAGAAATTGCACCAACGCCAGCTGGGGTAGCTAAAGCAATAATAGTATCGTTTTGAATCATGTTGCAAATATACGGCGCTTAATTAAGTTGAATTACTCTTTTTGTGCTAATATAATTTGAGTTAATTTAAAGCTCTTTTAAACGCAATACATCTTCACGAAATAAGTATTTAAATATTCTTAATAATATCTTCATATTCGTGGTAGAAGCTTTCAAATTTGGGCATAGTTTCAACAAAGAACTCAAAACAGTTGCGCCAAGTATTTTTATTATGAATGCTAAATTTTCCTTCAAAGGGAACATAAATTCTATGAATTGTTTTTCCGCTATCCAATTCAAATTCATCATTAAAAATAATTTGTGGAATATCGGTTTCTAATAAGACTTTTAAAGAAAGCATCTGGTCATAGTAGAGTAAGTTTACTAATTCATCCGGATTTTCTATATCTATGCATACTGCTGCATTTTTTCTATCTGCTACAAATTTTAAAGAAAAACCTTTTACTTGTGTGTTGTATAGTAGCCATTTTTTCGGAAAAGACTTTCCAAAGCTTGTCCAAAATTCTTTTCGTAATAAAGCAGCTTCTTCTTTGCTAAACATTTAGATCAATTATGAGTTATCAATTATTATTTATCCATGAATTTTAGCAACGTTTCCGCGCTCAATCATCATTTCAGCTTCAAAAGCTAATAATGCGTTCCATTTTTCATCAACAATAGCTCTGTCTTGATATTCTCTTGCAAATTTTAAGAAGGTAGTATAGTGGTTTGCTTCAGAAATCATTAAGTTTTTATAAAATTTAGAAAGCTCTTCATCTTCCATGTTTTCAGAGAACACTTTAAAGCGTTCGCAACTTCTAGCTTCAATTAATGCAGCTACTAGCAAGCGCTGTACAAGTGCATTTGTTCTGTCTTTTGTCTTGTTAAAAAACTTTTGAAGTCTGATAGCATAATCATTTTTTTGTTCGCGCCCTAAAACCATGCCTCTTTTTACCATTAATAAATGCACCATTTTAAAATGTTGCATCTCTTCAATAGCAATGTTACTCATTTCTTTTACAAGCTCGGTTTCCTCAGAATAGTTGATAATAATAGAAACTGCATTAGAGGCGGCTTTTTGTTCTAAAAAAGCATGGTCTGTTAATATTTGTTCTAAGTTTACTTTAGCTATATCAGCCCAAGAAGTTTCTGTATCAAATTGTAATCCTAACATCTTTCTATAATTTTTTGCAAACTCGCTCCAAAATAAGCCAGTGCTTTAATTTCTTTAACACTTGCTAGCCTTTCATTACTTAGCACTAATAAACCAACGTTGGTAGCTTCTATATGGTATTGTTTATTAATTTCAAAGAACAAAATTAGTTCATCTGTAAAAAATGCTCTAATTTTTTCTTCATTTTTTCCTGATAAATAAAAACGTTTGCTAAAATCTGGATGTGCATCAATGTCGATATCTTTATAACCAGAAAAATGCAAGATGTATTCAAAAACACCTTCTTTGTCTAAAGTGAATTTTGGAATTTTATTTTTAGTATGAATGTGCAACATTGTTGCCTTTATAACCTGTTTAGCAATCATTTCTCCTTCAGAAAACTGAACATCAAAAATAGTACAGTCATTGTTAGTTAAAACATTTGAAACTTTATCAATTTTACGAGTCTTAAAGTATCCGAAGTTAGTCAGCTCTTTCAATTCAAGATCAGAAAATGCTTCATAAGAATACTGCATTTCTTCACTAATTTTCTGAATAAATTTTTGCCTTTTGGTGAGCACTCCTTTTTTAGGGACTCTATGTTTAGGTAATATTTTTCGAAGTGCAAATGGATGCTCACTTCCGGATTTAGAATCATCCAATCCTATCACTTCAAAATGACCACCTTTTCGCTCAAAAGTTTCAGAATAATTATTCATATTTTCCATAACCGAATGATCTACAAAATCACACAAAGTAAAATCTACAATGGCTTCCTCAGTTTCTGGTATTTGATCTAATTTACTTTTTAGTTTTGTGTAGTTTAAAAAGCTAGAAAAGTTCTTAACACTCACATAATATTTTCCATCTTCGGTAAACATTAAAACATTTGGTTTTAAAATATTTTTAATAAATAATAAAACGTTTTTATTGATGATTACGTGAATTATGAATGTGATAATGATACCTACTAAAATACCGGTAATCAGACTTGTAGATATTGTTACTAAAAGTGTTGCTATAAATATTAATAATTGTTCAGACCCAATGTTAAAAACCTTCTTTAGGTTTTCTGGAGCTGCTAATTTATAACCTGTAAAGACTAAAATTGCTGCTAAAGCAGATAGTGGAATCTTTCGTAATTCAGTTGCAAAAAGAAGAATAAAGGCAACTAAAAATAACGCATGAAAAAAGTTTGCAGATCTATTACTACCTTTATTATTCACATTTACAGAACTTCTTGCAATTACGGTAACTACATTTAACCCTCCTAAAAAACCACTAATTACGGTAGCTAAACCTAAAGCTCTTATGTCTTTATTTACGTTAGATCGTCTCTTTAATGGGTCTAATTTATCAACGGCTTTTATACTTAATAAACTCTCTATGCTTGCTATTAGTGTAATTGAAATAACAGCACTTATAAACTCTAATTGGTATACTTTTCCGAAGTCTGGAAAGGCAAAATTTGATAGAATATCGTTAGGTAATGCAATTAGTAAATTTTTGTCTATTGGGTAATCTGTAGTGGAAAATACATCGAAGTAGTAATACAGACCAACACTCAAAACGACAATCCACATAGGTGCAGGAATCAACTGAAAGTATCTATTTCTAATTTTGCTGTAAAAAACCATAATTAGTAGGCTAATTATTCCAATTAAACCTGCATAAAACATGCTAGAATTATCTGTTTTTATAAAGTTGAAAATTCCCTCAGGAACTTGAATTAATAATTCGACAATGCTTCCTTTTGCATCTAAGTTTCCAAGCATTACGTGAATTTGTTTTGCAAAAATTCCAATTCCTATAGCGGCTAACATTCCTTGTATGGCAGAAGATGGAAAAAAATCTCCCAAAGCACCCATTCTTAAAAAGCCAAGAATTATTAAAAGGATACCAGAAAACACAATAGCTGCAAGTGTATAAAGATACCCTTGATACATGTCTCCGTTTCCTAAAATGGTAATAGCAGAAAGGATTACAACGACTAGACCATTTCCTGGCCCCGTGATGGTTACTTTAGAGCCACCAATCAAAGAGACTACAATACCACCAACAATTGCGGCAATAATACCTGAAATAGGCGGTGCACCTGAGGCTAAGGCCAGTCCTAAGCCTAAAGGAAGGGCGATAAGGGAAACCACAAAGCCAGAAAAAAGGTTTCTTGGAATCTCTCCTATGAATGTTTTTAGGGTATTTTTTTTATTCATTTATTTTACAATTAAAACATCTGTTGGTAATTCAGATAATATATATTCAATATCATGTGGAAAAATTCTATCCAGAATACCGACATTTGTTGGAGCGTTCATTACTAATAAATCGGCTCTTTTAATTTTAGCATAATGGCCAATAGAGTATCCTCTTGTTCCAAAAATACTTTGCATTTGTATAGAAATATCTTCGGAATCAATACCTTTTAAAATATTTTTTACACGTTGATCTTCTCTGTTTTTTAGACGTTTTTTTATAATAGTTGCTTTTCTTAAACTCTTATCGTCGTCTACTTTTACTTGCAATTCACTTTGACTAATTTCTTCAACAATTGTTACTTTTTTACACATCAAATGTTTTGAAAACAAGACTGAAGTTCGTATTGTTTCTTCTGTTTTATCATCTTTTAAACCATTGACAACTATGTGTTTACACGCCTGTCTTTCAATAGATGGTTTAATTAGCAGTAAGATAGAGCAAGATGCTTTTCTCGTTAGCTTTCTAGCAATAGAACCTACGTAATATTTTAATAAATTCTCTTTTTGTAATGCTCCTAAAATTAGTAAATCTATTTGTTCTACAATTACAGTATTTAAAATAACCTTTACAGGTTCTCCTTCTTGCCAAACTGTTTTTATTGGTTTTTTAAGCACCTCTGCTTCGGAAAGAATTTGCTGTAAGTCAGTTTCTTTTTTAATTGTTTTTTCACCAACATGTACGCCAATTAATTCGGCATTAAACATGTTACAAATTCTTACTGCCTCAAATAAATTTGGTTTCAAATTTGGAGAGAATGCAATACCAATTAAAATTTTATGAATTTTTTGCAAATGATGTGTTTAAAATTATTCTATCTGCACAAGATAATAAACTTTGTAAGAATTTTTTATAGGAAATAAAAAAACTATAAAATTATTTTTGTTACAAATCTAATTCAAAAGCCTGACGCAGTTTTTCTAAAAGCGGATTCTTCTCTTTTAGTTTTTTGTATTTTTCATCGGGTGTGTAGGCAAACTTTTTTTCTACAGCTTCATTCAGCAGTACAACAATAGCAATGCCATAATTATTCAATTTTTCTCTAAGGAAATTCATTAACTTAGGCCTTCCTTTTTTAAACTGATCTTGCATCAACTTATTAGGAACTGTAAAAGAAATTTGAAAATCTGCACCTAAGGTAGGGATGTCTGTACCAATTATAGATGCAATACTGCGCTCTCCTTTTTTATTTAATAATTCAACATAAGATTTCCAAAGGTCTTGTAGTTTCTTTTCTGTAAACGCATCTTTTGGGTGGTTGTCAAAATTCTCTTGTACAGTCGTCTTTTTGGTGTCTTTCTGCTTGTTAAATCCTTTGAGAGAGTATTTGCTGGGCTCTTTTGCTAAACGTCCTAAGTTCTTTAAAATAGGTCTTTCTAATGCAGGTTTTGGTTTTTCTACAACTGCAGTGACCGCTGTTTTTACTGTTTCTGTTTTAGATACAAGAATTTTGGTTATTTTCTTTTTGGTAGGTGAAAGTGATTGGAAAAAAGTAGCAGGGATTATGTAGTTAGCTGACTTTTTTTTTTCTCCATCAAAAGTGATAGAGGCAATCTGCATTAAGCTTAGTTCTACCAGCAAACGCTGATTTTTAGAAGCTCTATAGTTTAAGTCGCAATCATTGGCCTTTTGAATAGCTTGCATTAAAAAAGGAATGCTCGCTGCAGTAGCTTGCATTAGGTATTTCTTTTTGGCATTGTCTCCAACTTCCAACAGTTCTAGGGTTACTTTGTCTTTGGCAACTAACAAATCTCTAAAATGGCTTGCCAGCCCGTTTATAAAGTGATGGCCTTCAAATCCCTTTCCTAAAACAACATTAAAGGCATTTAAAACTTCTGGTATTTTATTGGCTAACAATAAATCTGTCATGCCAAAATAGGTGTCATAATCTAAAACGTTTAAGTTTTCTGTAACCGCCTCTCTGGTTAGGTTTTTTCCTGAAAAACTAACCACTCTGTCAAAAATAGATAAAGCGTCTCGCATAGCGCCATCCGCTTTCTGAGCAATAATATGTAAAGCATCATCTTCTGCAGTAATATTTTCTTTCTCACTAATTGTTTTCAGATAGTTTTTTGCATCTAAAACGCCAATTCTTTTAAAGTCGAAAATCTGACAACGAGATAATATCGTGGGAATTATTTTATGTTTTTCTGTAGTTGCTAAAATAAAAATAGCATGTGCTGGTGGCTCTTCCAACGTTTTTAAAAATGCATTAAAGGCTGCCTGAGACAACATATGCACTTCATCTATAATATATACTTTGTATTTACCGGTTTGTGGTGGTATTCTAACCTGGTCTGTTAAACTTCTAATATCATCAACAGAATTGTTAGAAGCAGCATCTAATTCAAAAATATTGAAAGCAAAATCTTCTTCTTCGGCATTTTCTGCATCTTGTTGATTGATTCTTTTTGCCAAAATTCTAGCACAAGAGGTCTTACCAACACCACGCGGACCTGTAAATAACAAAGCTTGCGCTAAGTGATTATTTTTTATAGCATTCTCTAACGTATTTGTTATAGCCTGTTGGCCAACTACGTCCTTAAAATGTTTAGGACGGTATTTACGTGCTGATACTATAAACTGCTCCATGAATGAGATAAATGTTTTAACAAAAATAGTTATCTAAAGCCTCGCAAGCAAAAAGGTTTCTTAACAAAATGCTAAAGTTGTAAACAACTGTAAAAAGATACGTAATTTTACGACTTATTAAAGGATTTAAAGTTTGTTTAAAGGACGGATTTTTTCACAGATACTAAAAAATAGAAAAAATGAAAATTATAAAAACAGTTTTAGTCATTGGTTTTTCAGTAGTATTGGTTTCTTGTTTTGGCTTTGCTGAAAAGAAAGAAAATAGCGAGAAGATAGAAAAAACGGAGTTTATACCTCAAGAGGGCGCTAGTGTTGCGTATTTCGCAAGCGGATGTTTTTGGTGTGTAGAAGCTATTTTTGAAAGTGTAAACGGAGTAGAAGAAGCGGTTTCAGGGTATGCTGGCGGAAAAACATTAAATCCAACCTATGAGAAAATAGGAACTGGAAAAACAGGACATTCAGAAACGGTTGCAGTGTATTACAATCCTAAAAAGGTGTCTTTTAAAACGCTAGTAGCTGTCTTTTTTGGTTCTCACAATCCAACCACAGTAAATGGGCAGCACCCAGATTACGGCACACAATACCGTTCTATTGCTTTTTATAGCGATGCAAACGAAAAGAAAACAATCGAAGACGCTATTAAAAAACTAAACTCAGAAGTATACAAACGCAAAATTGCAACGGAAGTAACCGCATTTACTACCTTTTACAAAGCAGAAGCATACCACCAAGATTTTGAGAGAAGAAATCCAAATCAAGGGTATATAAAAGCGGTTTCTGTGCCAAGGTTAAACAAGTTTAAAAAGAAGTTTCCTGAGTTGTTGAAAAAAGGAGCGCATTAAATGCCCTATTTTAATGTTAAATCTGTTTTTTGAGTTACTTCGTTAGTGTATATATTTAGCTTGTATTAGCAAACAGCTTAAAACTAATTTCTAAAATATTTTAGTTTTACACTTACCAATAATTGTTGCAAATGAGAGGTATCGTGCACGTAACATTTATTAGGTAACGGGTGTCACTGGCTATAATGTTTTAAACTGCTTCTATCAGTTGGAGTAGAAATGCAAAGCGTTATTTAAAAATAAGCTTTACTCGTAATTTTATGTAAATTTCAAGTTTATCTTCTTTTTTTGAGAAATACAATAGCCCTATAAGTCCTAATTCAGAAACAAAAAAAAACCAAGCATTTGCTTGGTTTTAATTTTATATTTAAGAAAAGTGTTATTTAGCAGGTACTGCAGCTGTTGTTGCTTTGTCAGCTACAATTCGCGTGTCCATGTTTGCAACTTCCCAAGCGGTATGAAAAACCAAACGTGTTCTGTTTTCTAACAACTCATAGTTAATCTTGTCTGGTGTGTCAGAGGGTTTGTGGTAATCTGCATGTGTTCCATTGAAATAGAATATAATTGGCACATTATTTTTCGCAAAGTTATAATGGTCAGATCTGTAATAGAATCTATTAGGATCGTTTTCATCATTGTATTTGTAGTCTAAATTAATATTCATATATTTTTTGTTGACTGCCTCAGAAACGTTGTGTAATTCTGTACTTAATTTATCTGAACCAATTAAATATACATAGTTTGGAGCTGCTTTGTGTCTGTCGTCAATTCTACCAACCATATCAATATTTAAATCGCAAACGGTATTTGCCAAAGGAAACAAAGGATCTACATCTGTATAATACTTAGAACCTAGCAACCCTTTTTCTTCACCAGTTACATGTAAGAACAAGATAGAACGTTTTGGTCCTTTTCCTGCTTTTGCAGCCATTTGAAAAGCCTGTGCAATTTCTAGCATTGCTACCGTACCAGAACCATCATCATCTGCACCATTGTAGATTTCACCATCTTTAATTCCTTCATGATCTAAATGGGCAGAAATTACTACAATTTCATCAGGCTTCTCTGTTCCTTTGATAAAAGCAACAACGTTTTCAGAATCTTTATAAGATCCTCTTCTTACGTTTTTATTGATCCATTCTGCAGGGACTTCTTGAAAATAATCATCGCCGCCTAACGGAGAAACAATGCCTTCTTTTACATAAAAGTCTTTTAAATATTCTACGGCTATTTTTTGTCCAGGTTCACCCGTTTCTCTTCCAGCAAATTCATCTGAAGCATAAATAAACAAATGTGTGCCTAAATCTTTTGCAGTAATTGATGCTGCGTATTTTGCAGCTTGATCTACGTTTGCTTCTGCATTAGAAGCCGTTTTACTAGAACCGCAGGCCATAAAAGCGACTGCACTAGCCATGTAAAGTATTTTTTTCATCGATGTAAAAAGTTTTTTATTTGTAGTAATTAGTAGTTCAAAGTAACAAAAAGTTACAATTAGCTCAAAACTAAGTTTTGTTCATAACAAACTGTTGTAAGGATTTGTTAAATTTTAACAAATTATTAGGAAATAGGTTGTCAAATGCATTTTTTGCAATCAATGCGGCTGTAGTACCAAACTGAAGGTTGTTTTCTGTGAGTAAAATAATTTCATCAGACAGTTGCAGTGCCAAGTTTATTTCATGGGAAGAAATAATAATGGTCTTCTTTGTTTGTTGCACCAATTGCTGCAGTAAAGAAAAGATGTTGAGGGTTTGGTGCATGTCTAAATGCGCCGTAGGTTCATCTAAAACAATAACATCTGTATCTTGGGCCAAGGCTCTTGCAATTAAAACACGTTGCAGTTGGCCATCACTCAATTCATGAAAACGGCGGTTTTTTAAATGTTCAATTTCTGTTTGTGCAATAGCTGTATTTATCTTTTCTAAATCGGTTTTAGAAAGGGTGTCAATCCAGTTGGTATACGGCTGTCTGCCAAGGGCGATTAACTCAAAAACGGTCAACTGACTTTCTGGTAAACGCTCTGTTAAGACCAAACTTAATTTTTTAGACAGGTCATTTTCTGAATAAGTATTCAATTCTTTTCCTTCGAAATAAATAGCACCGGCAATGGGTTTTTGAACCTTTGAAAGCGTTCTTAGTAAAGTCGATTTCCCAATACCATTTTTACCCAAAACACTAATGAGTTTTCCTTTTTCTATGGACAAGTTAATGTCAGAGAAAACAATTTTGTCTTGCTTTTTCTGTGGATACCCAATCGTTAGGTTTTCGGTTTTTAGGATGCTATTTTTAGCGTTTTCTGTCATTTAAATAAAGAGTTTCTTTTTTCGAATGAGCAACCAAATAACAATTGGCGCTCCAAATAAAGAGGTTATTGCGTTGATTGGTAAGGTAAATTCACTCGTTGGTAATTGTGCAATTGCATCGCAAATAAGCATGATAATTGCTCCTAAAATAACCACTGCAGGAATCAATGTTTTATGATTAGAAGTCGAAAAAACCATTCTAGCAATGTGTGGTACTGCCAAGCCAATAAAGGCAATGGGTCCTGCAAACGCGGTAATAACACCTGTGAGCACACTTGTAATTAATAAAATGATATTTCTATTTTTCTTTACATTGATGCCCAAACTTTTCGCATAATTTTCTCCTAAAAGAAAGCTATTTAAAGGTTTTATAACGGCTATTGTTGCAAGCATACCAATGCTGTAAATAACTATAAAAACTAAGATTTCATTCCAAGAAAGGTTGCCAAGGCTGCCAAAGCTCCAGAATAGAAATTGCTGAATTTGTGCAGCTTCACTAAAATACGCTAAAACACTTATAACTGCAGATGTTAAGCTGCCAAACATTAATCCAATAATTAAGATAGACATTGTATTTCGAACCCTATTTGCTGCTATAATTACTGCAGATAACACCAAGAAAGCACCTACACTAGCTGCAATTGGAAAAGACCAATTAGAAACAGAGTGTGCTAAGAAAAACCCACCAAAAAGAGAGGAACCTAAAATTAACAGTGCAACACCTAAACTTGCGCCTGAAGAAATACCTAGAACAAAAGGCCCCGCTAATGGATTTCTAAATAGTGTTTGCATTAATAAGCCAGCAACAGACAATCCAGAACCTACTAATATTGCAGTAATTGCTTTTGGTAATCTAAAATTTAAAATAATAGTTTGCCAACTTTCTTTGACACTAGCATCTCCTATTAGGGTGTTTAAAATATCTTTAAAAGGTATAATAACAGAGCCTAAACTAATGTTTATAGCAAACAGCACTATCAGTAATACTGATAAAAGGATAAACTGTTTTCTGTATGATTTTTGCTTCATTTTTTAATGACGAGACCTTGTGTTTATTTTTTATTCCAATAATCTAAAACCAATACATCGTCTAAATGAGGTTCTAAAAGTGCTACAAAAGCTTGGTGTGAAGGATGAGGTAAATATTTTGCTAAATCTTCTTGACTATCAAAAGTAACAAAAAAGCAGTGTGTAAATCCTTTGTTTAATCCTTCAGGACTGTTATTTAACCCCCATTCAAAGTCTTTAATTTCCTCAATTTTATTAGGTAAAGCTATAAATGCATTTTCTATACTTTTAATAGCTTCTGGTGTTGCTTCCTTCTTAAATTTGAACAAGACTACGTGGCGTAATTGTTTTTTCATGCTTGTAATGGTTTCATTTCTTTTAGCACAATTATTAAAACTTAGAACGGCTATTAAAATAAGAACAAGTTTTTTCATTAGTCTATTTTTAAGTTTAACAAGAATTCAACTAATTTTTGAACTGCAATTCCTCTATGTGAAATTTTATTTTTTTCTTCTGAAGTCATTTTAGCAAAAGATTGAGTAAATCCTTCTGGTTTAAAAATAGGATCATATCCAAAACCTTTTTTGCCTTGTTTTTTTGTTAAAACCTTACCTTTACAAACCCCTTCAAATAGGTGTTGTTCTCCATTTAAATTTAAACAAACCGCAGTTCTAAATTGTGCGTTTCTATTTTCTTTATTTTCTAATTCTTCTAATAATTTTTGCATATTATTTTCAGAATTAGAAGGTTCGCCAGCAAAACGCGCGGAATATACTCCAGGTTTTCCACCTAAACTTTCAACCTCTAGACCTGTATCATCAGCAAAACAATTAAAACCAAATTTTTTAGTAATATAATCTGCTTTTAAATGTGCATTTCCTTCTAAAGTGGTTTCAGTTTCTTCAATTTCATCAAAACAATTAATGTCTTTTAAGCTTAAAAGTTCAATAGAAGAAGGAAGTATTTCTTGTACTTCTTTTAATTTATTAAGATTGTTAGTTGCAAATACTAGTTTCATAAGGTAAAAATAGACAATTAAAAAGTCAGAGCATATAAATAGTTAAATAAGCTGTATTACTCATGATGATAAGGTTCGTTTTTTAAAATTGTAAAAGCTCTGTATATCTGTTCTACAGTAAAAAGACGAATCATTTGATGAGAAAATGTCATTTTAGAAAAGGATATTTTTGCAATAGCTTTTTCATAGACGGTATCAGAAAAACCGTAAGGACCACCAATAACCAATACAAGTTGTTTAATTCCTGAATTCATTTTTTTTTGAAGATATTGCGAAAACTCAATAGAGGTAAATTGCTTGCCCTTATCATCTAGCAATACCAAATCATCTGTATTTTGTAGTTTTGATAAAATAAGTGCGCCTTCTTTTTCTTTCTGCTGCACTTCACTTAAATTTTTCACATTTTTAATATCAGGAATAACTTCTAATTCAAATTTAATATAGTGCTTTAGTCGGTTTTGGTACTCTTCAATTAAATGAATTAAGTGTTTGTTATCTGTTTTACCAATGGCAAGTAGTTTAATTTTCATACTTATTTTAAGTTTATTACTTTATTTAATTTTCAGCATCAGGAGAAAATTATACCAAGTAATTCTAATTATATTGAACACAAATTTATTGGTTTTAAAACATAAACGAGATAGAAGTAACAAAAAGTTGAAAATCATTGTTATTTTTGCATACGAATAAGAATTAAATTTGTCTTTAAAGGAGTACTTTGAAAAGGAATTAGAATGTATTAATTTTGTAGTTTAGATTTGTGTTTTAAAGTGATGTATTAAATGAATGATAATTATTTCGATAGCGAAGAGTATACAAAAATTGATTTCACAAAAACGAACATCAAGAAAGGAGAGTATGACAATTGCACCTTTGTAAATTGTGATTTCCAAAGCATACATGTCTCTAATATTCAGTTTTTAGAATGTAAATTTATCGATTGTAATTTTAGCAATGCCACAATAAAAGAGACTTCATTTAAAGAAGTTAATTTTATCAATTGTAAAATGATTGGTTTAAAATTTAATGAGGTGCATCCGTTTTTATTACAGATGTCATTTGAAAAATGTCAATTAAATTTCTCGTCTTTTTATCAATTAAAAATACAGAACACAAAATTTATTTCTTGCAATTTAGAGGAAGTAGATTTTACAGAAACACTTGCAACGGACTGCATATTTGAGAACTCAAATTTAAAAGGAGCAATTTTTGAGAATTCAAATTTAGAAAAATCTGATTTTCGAATGGCACTTAATTTTAATATAAACCCTGAGATAAACCGTCTAAAAGGAGCAAAATTTAGTAGTCAAAATCTATTTGGATTACTCTCTGCCTATAAAATTATTATTGAATGAAAAATATATTCTTACTATGCTGTACAATCTTTTTTTTTTCTTGCAGTAAAAAGCAACAAGATGTTCCCGTTTTTAAATATGCTCTTGAGCAGAAAGACTCCGAATATTATGTTTTAAATAGCGAATTAAATAATGGGGTTGCAGTATTTAAATATGTAAATGCTAAAGATATACTTCAAAATTTAGATTTAAAATTTATTATTGAAAAAGAATCTTTAAATTTAAACCAAGAAATTTATACAATAACGTCGAAAACATATAGCTCTGCAAGTTTAGAATTTAAAATGTACCAGAAAAAAGATGTTAAAAATAACATTAGTACCTTAGTTTTTAATAAAGATTACGGCCTTTTAGCAAGTGTTAGTGCAGAAGCAAATTTTGTGTTATTAAAGGATACCATTACTGCATTAGAGAAAGAAGTGTTTTTTAAAGAATTATTTATAAATTTAAACAAAATAAAATTTTAATGAGTTTTTCACTTCTGTGTAGAAATCTAACAGACAAAACAGTATGTCAAAAGAAATAGAACACAAATTAAACAAAATACCGATATTAAATATCTTAGTAAAATTTGGCAAGAAAATTAAAATTCCAGGTTTAGAAGGCATGACCTTATATGATGTATTAGAAATGTATATTATTGGTATTGTAGAAGGTGCTTTAACTACGAGGGCTGGCGGAATAGCATACAGCTTCTTTATGGCAATTTTTCCATTTTTGTTATTTATTCTAACCTTAATACCGTACATACCTATAGAAGGTTTTCAAGAAGGTTTATTCTCTTTTATCAAAGATGTTTTACCACCTCAAACCTTTGATGCTGTAAATTTGGTAATTGGAGACATTGTAAACAATCAATATGGTGGTTTGCTTTCTTTTGGTTTTTTATTATCCATATTTTTAATGACAAATGGTATCAACTCAATTTTTAGTGGATTCGAATATTCTTACCATGTAAAAGAAGTTAGAAATGTTTTTAAGAGTTATTTTCTTTCCATAGGAGTTTCTTTATTACTCTCTTTTTTCTTAATTGTAACGGTTGCTTTGGTTATTTTATATCAAGTAGCTTTATTGAAAATAGACGAAAAGGGTTGGTTCAATACCACCGATTTAGATTTATTTTACTATGGAAGAGGTGTGCTGTTTTTGGTGATGATTTTTACTGTTGTTTCGTTGCTATTTAGATATGGTACAAAACAAGGAAAAGAAACAAGGTTCTTTTCTGCTGGCGCTCTTTTAACAACAATTGTATCTTTGTTTACCTTTTATTTATTTGGCATTTATGTAGTAAAATTTGCACAATACAATCAATTATATGGTTCTATTGGTACGCTGTTAATTTTAATGCTATTCGCTTGGCTAAATGCAATTATTCTATTATTGGGTTTTGAATTAAATGCTTCTATCCACAGTTTAAGGCAAAGAAATAAAACAGATATAACTGCTTAAAAATCACAACTTTTTCACGATATTTGTAGGCACAATTTTGAATCTTAAATTGTGAATTTTGAGTGATTAGTTTTGAGTGGCAACATTAAAAACTATAAATTAAGAACTAAAAATCAATTAATGAAACCGAGCATCCCCAAAGGAACTAGAGATTTTTCGCCAATAGAAGTTGCAAATCGTACGTATATAATGCATACGATTAAAACTGCTTTTGAAACCTTCGGATTTCAACCCATAGAAACTCCAAGTTTTGAAAACTCAGCTACTTTAATGGGTAAATATGGGGAAGAAGGGGATCGCCTTATTTTCAAAATTTTAAATTCAGGTGACTTTCTAAAAAAGGCAGATGATACACTCTTAAGTGAGAAAGATAGTTTAAAAGTAACTGCTCAAATTTCTGAAAAAGCGCTGCGTTATGATTTAACAGTGCCCTTTGCGCGTTACGTTGTGCAGCACCAAAACGAAATTATATTCCCTTTCAAAAGATACCAAGTACAACCAGTTTGGAGAGCAGATAGGCCACAAAAAGGACGTTTTAGAGAGTTTTTCCAATGTGACGCAGATGTTGTTGGTAGTAAATCTTTATGGCAAGAAGTAGAGTTTATACAGTTATACGACGTTGTTTTTAGTAGACTAGGTTTGGCTGGAACTACTATTAAGATAAACAATAGAAAAATACTTTCTGGTATTGCAGAAGTTATTGGTGCAAAAGATAAATTAATCGATTTTACAGTTGCTTTAGACAAACTAGATAAAATTGGTAAAGACGGTGTTGTAAAAGAAATGTTGTCTAAAGGAATTACGGAAGAGGCGATTGAAAAAGTACAGCCTTTGTTTGACTTTACAGGCTCAAATATAGATAAATTGACTTCTTTAGAGAAGATGTTATCAACTTCGGAAGAAGGGCAAAGTGGGGTAAAAGAGCTTCGTTTTGTGATTAATGCAATTGGTGAATTAGGTTTAGAAACAGCCGCTTTAGAAGTTGATGTAACTTTAGCAAGAGGGTTGAATTATTATACAGGTGCAATTTTTGAAGTTGCTGCGCCAGAAGAGGTTAAAATGGGTTCTGTTGGCGGTGGCGGAAGATATGACGATTTAACAGGAATCTTTGGTTTAAAAGATGTCTCTGGAGTTGGAATTTCTTTTGGATTAGATAGAATTTATTTAGTTTTAGAAGAATTAGGTTTATTTAAAGTAGTTGATTTACCAAAACCAAAAGTTATTTTCTTAAATTTTGACGCTACTACAGATGTTTTAAAAATGAAAGCGATTCAGAGTTTAAGAGTAAATGGAATTAAATCCGAGTTTTATCCAGATTTAGGTGTAAGCAATAAACAAGAAAAGCGTCAATGGAAATACGTTGCTAGCAGAGCAATACTATTTGTAGTTTCTAAAGTAGAAAATGATGTTTTTACATTAAAAAACATGAATTCTGGTGTGCAAACAAATTGCTCTTTATCAGAATTAGTAGAAAAATTAAAATAATACGTTGTAAACACGTAAATTTGCACTTTAATATAGAATGAAATGTTTGAATTGAACAGCAAAATGAATGACGAGAGAATTGAAGAAATTGGGGAGAATCATGTGGCAACTTCGGCAGAAAACCCGATAAGACCAGATGCATTTGATATTTCTGACGAAGAAAAAATAGTAAAAATTGAAAAGTCTGTAAAAGATATTTTACACACTTTAGGAATGGATTTAACAGATGATAGTATTCAAGGAACTCCAAAAAGAGTTGCAAAAGCGTTTATAAACGAAATGTTTATGGGCTTGAATCCTAAAAACAAGCCAAAGGCTTCTACGTTTGACAATAATTACAATTATGGTGAAATGCTAGTAGAGAAGAATATAGTCCTGTATTCTACTTGTGAGCATCATTTATTGCCAATCATTGGTAGAGCGCATGTTGCTTACATCTCTGACGGTAAAGTAATCGGACTCTCTAAAATGAACAGAATTGTAGAGTATTTTTCTAAAAGACCACAGGTACAAGAGCGTTTAACAATGCAAATTGTTCAAGCAATGCAAGAGGCTTTAGGAACAGAAGATGTTGCTTGTGTTATAGATGCAAAACATTTATGTGTAAATTCTCGTGGTATTAAAGATATTGAAAGTTCAACTGTAACGTCAGAGTTTGGTGGAAAATTCAAGGAGAAAGAAACAAAGAAAGAATTTTTACAATATTTACAAATGGATACTCCCTTCTAAGTTTTAAAATAAAGTAAAAGACAATAAAAAAACCGTTTAGAGATAATTTCTAAACGGTTTTTTTATTCATAATAGTAAAAAAGAGTTAATTATTTCTCATGGAAGTTTAGCAGTTAAAAGGTATCGTCGAAGAAAAAAAGATCGATTTAAAGCTTAATTTGAACTTTATAAATTATAATACTGCATCAAAAATGATATATTTTTATACATAGACACAACATTTAAGAAGATTTTTTTTTATTTTAATATAACTCTTGAATAGTAACTGGTATATTAATTGTTTTAAAAGAAAGAAGCATTGTATAGTGTTTGTATTGGTTATTTTTTTTTTTAAGGTTTAATAAAAGTGTTTATTTGGTTAACCATATTGGTAAATCAATAATATTTAAATTAAACTATACTAAAATGAAAGTTAATCAAACTAAATGTATTTTATTTAAAAATTTTTTCTTTAGGTTTTGTGTTTTTGCATTCGCTTTTTTCTTTACTTATAATGTGTTTTCACAAACTACTTTTTCACAAATAACTCAAGTTGAAAATTATATCATTAATAACCCCACGATAAATGCACCAACACCACCTGCTCGTGAAACATTAGATGTTATCTCCATTTTTAGTGATTCATACAATAACATAACAGGTGCAAATTACAATCCAGATTGGCAACAAAGTGGATTAGGTTCTGCAAATACAGCTTTTCAACCTACTGGCTCTGGAAATGAAGTATTGGCTTATAAAAATTTTAATTATCAAGGTATAGAGTTTAATTCAGAGCAAGATTTAACTGCTATGGAGTTTTTACACTTTGATATTTGGACAGACGGAGGCGTAACACCTAGAATATCTATTATAAGTTCTGGTACAGAAATTCCTCATTCCATTTCAAATGGAGATGGTATGTGGCAAAGCATAGAAATTCCTATTGCAGGTATTACTGGTGATATTACAAAAGCTATTCAATTAAAGTTTGACGGTGGTAATGGTAATTCTTCTGCTATTTATGTAGATAATATATATTTTTATAAAAGCCCAACAGCTTCAGGAAAGGATGCTACTTTAATTGCTTTAGAAATTGATGGGGCTTCAGTTACAAGTTTTGAACCAAATAAAAGTGCATATTCAATTGAATTATTAGGAGGAACAACAACAGTACCTCAAGTTACTTTGGCTGCAACTTCAGATGCTTCTGCTTCTAGAGTTATCACACAAGCATCTTCAATTCCTGGAGAAGCTACTGTAAAAGTAACATCACAAGATGGTTCAACTACTAAAACCTATACTTTATCTTATTTTATTGGAGCACCAAATGTAAATGCCCCAACTCCATCTGCTCGTGAAACATTAGATGTAATTTCAATTTTTAGTGATGCATATAATAATATAACTGGTGCAAATTACAATCCAGATTGGCAACAAAGTGGTTTTGGTTCTGCAAATACAGATTTTCAGCCTACAGGTTCTGGAAATGCAGTATTGGCTTATACTAACTTTAATTATCAAGGAATAGAATTTAATTCTACACAAGATTTAACTGCTATGGAGTTTATGCATATAGATATTTGGACTGTAAATGGTGTTGCTCCAGCAATAACTGTAATTAGTTCCGGAACAGAAATTCCTCATGCAATTACAAATGGAGATGGTAATTGGCAAAGTATAGAAATTGCTGTTGCTGGTATAACTGGTGATATTACAAAAGCTATTCAATTAAAATTTACAGGAGGTAATGGTTCTTCAACTGCTATTTATGTAGATAATATATATTTTTATAAAAGCCCAACAGCTTCCGGTGAAGATGCAACTTTAAATGCGTTAGAGGTTGATGGAGTTTCAGTTGTAGGGTTTACACCAAATTCAGAATCTTATTTGATGCCTTTAGCAGGAGGAACAACAACAGTACCTCAAATTACTTTAGCAACAACAACAGATACTTCTGCTTCGAGAGTAATCACACAAGCGACTTCTATTCCTGGAGAAGCTAATGTAAAAGTAACATCACAAGATGGTACAACTACTAAAACCTATAAAATATCCTTTTTTATTGGATATCCAAATGTAAACGCACCAATACCACCTGCTCGTGAAACGTTAGATGTTATCTCCATTTTTAGTGATTCTTATAATAATATAACAGGTGCAAATTACAATCCAGATTGGCAACAAAGTGGTTTTGCATCAGCGAATGCAGCATTTCAACCAACAGGTTCTGGAAACGCAGTACTTGCTTATACAAAATTTAATTATCAAGGAATAGAATTCAACTCTGTTCAAGATATTTCTGCTATGGAGTTTTTACATTTAGATATTTGGACTGTAAAAGGTGTAGTTCCAACAGTTTCTGTAATTAGTTCTGGTACAGCAATTCCAAAGACAATTCCAAATGGAGATGGTCAATGGCAGAGTATAGAGATTCCTGTTTCGGGCATTACGGATGACTTAACAAGAACAATTCAATTAATGTTTAATGGAGGTAATGGATCTTCAACTGCTATTTATGTAGATAATATATATTTTTATAAGAGTCCAACAACTGCAGGAAAAGATGCAACATTAAGTGCGTTAGAAGTAAGTGGAACTTCAGTTTCTGGTTTTACACCTAATTCAGAGTCTTATTTGATGCCTTTGGTTGGAGGAACAACATCTGTTCCTCAAATTACTTTGGCAACAACAACAGATGCTTCAGCTTCAAGAGTAATAACACAAGCTATCTCAATTCCTGGCGAAGCTACTGTAGAAGTAACATCTCAAGATGGTTCTGTATTAAAAACGTATAAAGTATCTTTTTATATTGGAGCACCAAATATAAATGCACCAATACCACCTTCTCGTGAAGCGTTAGATGTAATTTCAATTTTTAGTGATTCGTATAACAATATCATAGGTGCAAATTACAATCCTAATTGGCAACAAAGTGGTTTTAACTATGCAAATACAGAGTTTCAAGCTACAGGATCTGGAAATGTATCACTTGCTTACACCAACTTTAGTTATCAAGGAATAGAATTAAATTCAGAACAAGATTTAACTCCTATGGAATTTTTACATTTAGACATTTGGACAGTTAATGGTGTAAAACCTAGTGTAATTGTAATAAGTTCTGGTAATGAAATACCTCATTCTATACAAAATGGAGACGGTCAATGGCAAAGTATAGATATTCCTGTTGCAGGAATTACTAGCGATATTACAAAAGCTATTCAATTAAAATTTATAGGAGGTAATGGTTATTCAACTGCTATATATGTAGATAATATATATTTTTGGAAAGCATCATCACTTGGAACAAGTAATGTTGAAATCTTAAATTTTAAAGCTTTTCCTAACCCTAGTCAGAATAGTTGGACAATTAAAACTGATAATGCAGATATCACTTCGATCAAAGTATTTGATTTACAAGGTAAAAATGTGTTTTCATCAACACCAAATACAAACACAACTGTTATTGATGGTTCTAATTTTAAAGGTGGGCTTTATTTTGCTAAAATAAAAACAGTATCTGGAGTTAAAATTATGAAGCTTATTAAAAAGTAGATTACTTAATTAAACTAATTCTATAAAATTTAAAAAATGACATTTATTAAACAAACAGTAACTAAAGTAATTTTTCTTTTTTTAATATTATTTTGTACTTTTTCCTTTTCAGCGCAAACAACTCAAGTTGGTAGTGCTAGCTATACCAATTCGCATCCAGGAAGAGATTCTGCAGGTAGAAACGATTTTCCTTCTGGTACTCCACAATTATCTGGAAATGCTTTAGGAAAACCTGTACCAACAAACGATTGGTGGTCTAAATTGGTAAAAGAAAATCATGCAGATAATTTATTCAATTATCCAATGACATTAAAAACAACCAATACAGGATTAATTGTTACTTACATTCCTTGGGGTGTTATTGGAGATTCTGCTCCTATAGAAATTAGTTTAACAGGGCTAAATACAACAAAAACTACAGTTTCAGATTATTCAGATTGGACAGTTACCATGAACTGGAAGGATACTGATAATGAGTTAAAAGCAACTTCTGGTATTGGAATGCCTTTTTTATATTTTGAAAAAGATGCAGACGATATTGTAGAAATTAAAGTGAATTCAGGCTCTGTAACAGTTTCTAATGAAATGTTAATTATAGAAAATGCTTCTGCTGGGCAAGATTTTGTTTTTTATGCACCATCAGGAAGTACTTGGTCTAATTCAGGAAGCGTATATACTTCAACTTTAAATGGAAAGGATTATTGGTCTATGGCTATGTTACCACAAAATACAAGCAATGTAAGTGGAGTAGCACAAGACTTTAAAAAGTTTGCCTATGTTTTTCCAACAAATACAACAACTTCTTGGAGTTATAATGAGACTAATTCAAAAGTAACAACCACATTTACAGCAACAACAGCTATAAAAGAAGGAACAAGTTCTAATATGCTTTTAGGATTGTTACCACATCAGTGGTATAACTCAAGTACAAATTCTCCGGTGCCAAGTGCATATACTTATGGTTCTGTTAGAGGAGAACTAAAAATGTTAGATGGTAATAGTTTTACTGTAGAAAACACATTTAAGGGAATTTTACCAACAATACCGTATTTAGCAAATTATAGTGAGGGCTTTAGTCCGTCTGAAATGGATAATAAAATTTCTCAAATAGAAAATGACGGATTGGCAACTTGGACAGACTCTTATAATGAAGGGCAAGTAATGAACCGTATGATTCAAACAGCAAGAATTGCGGATCAAACAGGGAATATTAAAGCAAGAAACAAAATGATTGCTACTGTTAAAGAACGATTAGAAGATTGGTTAAGTTATCAATCTGGAGAAAAAGCATTCTTGTTTTATTACAATAGTACTTGGTCTGCAATGTTAGGTTACCCAGCTGGTCATGGACAAGATGGTAATTTAAACGATCATCACTTTCACTGGGGATATTTTATTCATGCAGCCGCTTTTATGGAGCAATTTGAGCCTGGTTGGTCTACAAAATATGGGGATATGATTAATATTTTAATCAGAGATGCAGCTTCTACTGATAGAAATGATACAAAATTTCCTTTTTTAAGAAATTTCAGCCCTTATGCTGGTCATAGTTGGGCAAATGGTTTTGCAACCTTTCCGCAAGGAAATGATCAAGAATCAACTTCAGAAAGTATGCAATTTGCATCTTCTTTAATTCATTGGGGAGCCATTACAAATAACGATGAAGTTAGAGATTTAGGAATTTATATTTATACAACAGAACAAACTGCTGTAGAAGAATATTGGTTTGATGTATATGAAAGAAACTTTCAATCAAATCAACAATACAGTTTAGTATCTAGAGTTTGGGGAAACTCATCTGATAATGGTACTTTTTGGACTGCCGATATTGCAGCTTCATATGGTATAGAAATGTATCCAATTCATGGAGGCTCTTTTTATTTAGGACACAATCAAGAATATTCTAAAAAACTTTGGAACGAAATTGCATCAAATACAGGAGTTTTAAGCAAAGAAGATAATGATAATTTATGGCATGATACCTATTGGAAATATTTATCATTTACAGATCCACAAGCCGCAGTTGATTTATACAATGCGTATCCAGAAAGAAATTTAAAGTTTGGTATTTCTGATGCACAAACGTATCATTGGTTACATTCTGTAAATGCCATGGGTGTTATTGATGCAACAATAACTGCGGATTATCCTATTGCATCGGTTTTTATAAAAAATGGAGAAAAAACCTACGTAGCACATAACTATTTAGATTCAGAAATTATAGTTACTTTTTCTGATGATTTTCAATTAACTGTTCCTGCAAATAAAATGACTACTAATAGAGATATTGATGTTTCTGGTATTATTTCTTCAGATTTTTCTCAAGCTTTTCCAAACGGAAGTGTAAATTTATTAACAGCTATTACTGGAGCAGGCGTTACTAAAGTTGAATTTTTTGATGGAGCAACTTTAATAGGAGAAGATACAATGGCACCCTATGAATTTAAAGTTGAAAATTTAACATTTGGAGTTCATGGCGTTTACTCAAAAATATATGTTAATAATGAATTTAATGTTACAAATACTGTAAACATTCAAGTGGGTGAACAAGTACCTTATTTAGGTAGTCCTATTTTAATTCCTGGGGTTATTGAAGCTGGTTTTTATGATGCTTTTGAAGGGGGTAACGGTCAAAATATTTCTTATGTTGATACTTCAATTGGTAATAATGGAGATTTTAGAACTGATGAAAACATAGATGCAGTTTCTAACAATCAAGAAGGAGCAATTGTTGGTTGGAATGCAGCAGGAGAATGGATGGAATATTCTATTGATGTTCAAACGGCAGGAATTTATGATTTGAGTTATAGATTTGCTTCTGGAAATTCAAGTGGAGGTGGACCTTTTTACTTTGAAATTGAAGGAAATAAAATAAGTCCAAATATTTCTGTACCAAATTCTAATGATTGGGGGAATTGGGCAACTACTTCAGTGACTGATATTACATTGACAAAAGGAAAACATATTTTAAGATTAGTTATAAAAAGTGGAGAATTTAATTTAGGCAAAATGACTTTTACTTATAAAAGTTCATTAAGTTTTGTACCTCCAATTGCAAGTGCAGGAGAAAATATTTCTCTTACTTTACCAAGTTCAACTACAACTTTAAATGGTTCATTAAGTAACGATCCAGAAGGAGAATCAATTTCTTATAACTGGGAACAGATATATGGTCCGTCAATTATAAGTTTTGATAATAATACAGATGTGTCTCCAATGATTTCTAACCTTGTTGAAGGTGTGTATAAATGTAAATTAACGGTAAATGATGGCATCTATACAGACTTTGATGAGGTTTTAGTGATTGTATCAGAAACTGGAAATTCAAGTCCATCAATAGCAATTACATCACCAAATGACGGGGCTTCGTTTAAAGAAGGAGATGATATTACGATAACCACAATTGCAAATGATTTAGATGGAAATATTGAAAAAGTTGAGTTTTATGACAATGCAACAAAAATAGGAGAGGTAATTTCAGCTCCATTTAATTTTGTTTGGAGTGGTGTACCAATTGGGAGCTATCAAATTACCGCAGTAGCTACAGATAATAAAACAGCTAAAACTACATCGGAAGAAATTACAATTTCTGTTTCAGAAGTGATGCTTTGTACAGAAACTTCTGTAGAATCTCAACAAGGTAATTTTTCTACAGGGTATAAAGTGAGTTTTGAAACTATTGGAACTAGTGTAACTATTTCATTTGAGTTATTAGATACAGATAAAGTTGGAGTTGTTGCATATTTATGGAAACAATCTCCTTTTGGAGAGAGTCAAATGGAAAATGAATCTGGTTTAATTTTTTCTAAAACAATAAGTGGTTTTACAATTGGAGAAACAATTAGCTATGCTTGTAAATTTGCATATGCAGGAGGATTGTCTGCAACAAAGTATTTTAGTTATGTGGTTGGTAATAATTGTACAGGAAGTAGTTCTGATGTTACAGCTCCAGAAAATCTCACAGCAAGTATTGGAACAATTACTTCATCTTCAGTTGAAATTTTGTTAAATGCAACAGATAATTCAGGAAAGGTTGTCTATGATATAACTTTTGGTAATTCTACAGAATCTGTTAATGGAGATTCTAGTGTGCAAAAATCATATACTGTAAATGGTTTAAATGCAGAAACAGCGTATACATTTAGTATTGAGTTAAAAGACTTGTCTGGTAATAAAGCTAATGGAAATCCTATTTCCTTACAAGCAACAACTTCAGAAAATATCAATTCTGAATGTTCTGGGATAGAAAATAAATCAATACAAGGATCTTTCGCAATTGGTTATAATTACGAATTTACAACTAATGGTAGTGACGTTACATTTACATTTGAATTATTAGATTCTGATAAAACAGGTGTGGTTGCATATTTATGGAAAGAAACTCCTTTTGCAGAAATACAAATGAATAATGCTGGAGGTAAAAAATTCACAAAAACATTAAATGGTTTTACAAATGGACAAACAATAAGTTATGGATGTAAATTCGCTTTTGCTGGTGGATTAGCAGTTACAAAGTATTTTGCATATAAAGTTGGAGATAATTGTGTTTTAGGTATTGAAGATAATGTCTTAGCTGCATCTATTAGACTATATCCGAATCCTGTTAAAAGGGTATTAAATTTAAATTCGCCAATAAAAATAATAACTAAAGTAGAAATCTATTCAGTTATTGGAAACTTAGTAAAAAGTACTACTAAAAATTTAAACGAAATAAATGTAGAAGATTTATCAAGTGGTTTATATTTAATTAAAATATTTACTTTAGAAGGAAGTGTTTCAAAAAAACTAATAAAAAATTAAATTTTAAGATTTTTCATCTTTAGCTAAAATGTAAAAAAACCGTTTAGATTATCTAAACGGTTTTTTTATTTTAATAATACAGGAAGTTAAAGTAAATTAATTCTGAATTACAACCCATTCTCCTTTTTCAATTAAAGGAATGGCTTGTTTAAATTTCACTTCTTTTTGTTCACCGCTCATCACATTTTTTATAGTAACACGCTCGTTTCTTCCAATTTTTGGTTGGTCTCTTACAACAGTCTCAACAGGTTCAGATTGCTGTCTAGAGTTTGAAATAGCTTGTTCACTTGAGTTTTGAACATCTGCTTTACTTGTGTTTAAACGCTCTTTTTTACGATCTCTAGCTTCAGAAATTTGATTGGATTGTGCTGGTAACTCTCCTTTAAATAAGAAAGACAATACTTCTTTATTAATTTCATCTACAGTAAGCTTAAACAATTCAAAAGCTTCGAACTTATAAATTAATAAAGGATCTTTCTGCTCATAAGATGCATTCTGAACAGAATGTTTCAGTTCATCCATTTTACGCAAATGGTCTTTCCAGTTTTCATCTATGATTGCTAGCGTAATATTTTTCTCAAAATCTGTAACTAAACTCTTACCTTGAGTTTCATAGGCTTCTTTCAGGTTGGTAACTACTTGTAAAGACTTAATTCCGTCTGTAAAAGGAACTACAATACGTTCATATTTATCACCTTCATTTTCGAAAACATCTTTAATAACTGGAAATGCTAAAACAGCATTTCTTTCAATCTTATTTTTGTAATGTTCAGAAACAATATCAAATAATTTATCTGCAATTTCTTTTGCTGTTAATTTATCGAACTCTTCTTCAGAAATAGGAGAGGTCATTGAAGAAAACTTAATCAACTCGAACTCAAAGTTCTTAAAATCTTTAGCTATCTTATTGTTACTTATAATAGATTCGCATGTTTCGTAAATCATATTTGCAATATCAACTTGTAAGCGTTTACCATCTAGAGCGTTGCGCCTTCTCTTATAAACAAACTCACGCTGAGCGTTCATAATGTCATCATATTCTAACAAACGTTTTCTAATTCCGAAGTTATTTTCTTCTACTTTCTTTTGTGCTCTTTCAATAGATTTAGAAATCATAGAATGCTGAATTACCTCACCCTCTTTTAGTCCCATTCTATCCATCATTTTTGCAATTCTGTCAGAGCCAAAAAGACGCATTAAATTGTCATCTAAAGCTACATAAAATTGCGTAGACCCAACATCACCTTGTCTACCTGCACGTCCACGTAATTGTCTATCTACACGTCTAGAATCATGTCTTTCTGTACCAATAATAGCTAAACCACCAACATCTTTTACTTCGTTAGTCAATTTAATATCAGTACCACGTCCCGCCATGTTTGTCGCAATAGTTACAACACCAGGTTTACCTGCTTCTGCAACTACATCTGCTTCACGTTTGTGTAATTTTGCATTTAAAATATTATGAGGAATTTTACGCATTTGTAACATTCTACCTAACAATTCTGATATCTCTACAGAAGTTGTACCCACTAAAACGGGGCGCTTCTGTTCTACTAAAACAACAATATCCTCTATTACTGCGTTGTATTTTTCACGTGCCGTTTTGTATACTAAATCTTCTTTATCATCTCTTTGAATAGGTCTATTTGTAGGAATCTCTACAACATCTAGTTTGTAGATTTCCCATAATTCGCCAGCTTCAGTAATTGCAGTTCCTGTCATACCAGAAAGTTTTCGGTACATTCTAAAGTAATTCTGTAATGTAACGGTTGCAAAAGTTTGAGTAGCATCTTCTATTTTTACATCTTCTTTTGCTTCAATTGCTTGGTGTAAACCGTCTGAATAACGACGGCCGTCCATAATACGACCCGTTTGTTCGTCAACAATCATTACTTTATTTTCCATTACAACATATTCAACATCTTTTTCAAAAACAGTATATGCTTTTAAAAGTTGATTCATTGTATGAATACGTTCACTCTTAATACTAAAATCTTTGTATAGTTCTTCTTTTTGACTCGCTTTTTCTTCTGGTGTATTTTCAGAAGTATCAATCTCACCAACCTTTACACCAATATCTGGTAAAACGAAAAAGTTTTCATTGCTCGTTTTTTCTGATAAGTGGGCAATACCTTTATCTGTTAAATCTATCTGATTATTTTTCTCTTCAATAACAAACCACAACTCTTCATCTACTTCTGGCATTAACTTGTTGTTATCTGCCATATAATAATTTTCTGTCTTTTGAAGAATCTGTTTTGTTCCTTCTAGAGATAAAAACTTAATTAACGCTTTGTTCTTTGGTAGTCCTCTAAATACTCTTAACAATTGAAAACCACCTTCTTTAGTATCTCCTGCAGCAATTAATTTTTTAGCCTCTGCTAAAACGCTTATTAAATACTTACTCTGAATACCAACAATATCATTTACTAAAGGCTTTAGCTCATTAAATTCATGTCTGTCTCCTTGTGGAACAGGACCGGATATAATTAACGGTGTTCTAGCATCGTCAATTAAAACAGAATCTACTTCATCTATAATTGCATAATTTGGTGCTCTTTGAACTAAATCATCTTTAGAACTTGCCATATTATCACGCAAATAGTCAAACCCGAATTCGTTATTTGTTCCGTAAGTTATATCTGCGTTGTATGCTTTTCTTCTTGCATCAGAGTTTGGTTGGTGGTAATCGATACAGTCTGTAGAGAAACCATGGAATTCAAAAATTGGTCCCATCCAAGCTTTATCACGTTTTGCTAAGTAATCATTTACAGTAACTAAATGCACTCCGTTTCCGGTCAATGCATTTAAATAAACAGGCAAGGTAGAAACCAATGTCTTTCCTTCACCAGTCATCATTTCTGCAACTTTTCCTTGGTGTAAAACAGAGCCACCAATTAACTGCACATCATAATGAATCATGTCCCAGGTAACAGGTTTCCCAGCAGCATCCCAAGAATTTTCCCAAAAAGCTTTGTCTCCTTCTAGGGTTATATGGTCTCTTTCTCCAGATAGTTCTCTGTCAAAAGGCGTTGCCGTCACTTCAATTTCTGTGCTTTCAACAAAACGTTTTGCAGTTTCTTTAACAACTGCAAAAGCTTCTGGCATAATCTCTAATAATGTAGCTTCAGAAACCGTATATGCTTCATCCTTTAAAGTATCTATTTCAGCATAGATATCTTCTTGCCTATCGATATCTGCTTTTATAGCTTCCTCTTCTAGTGCAGCAACAGTATCATCGAACTCTTTGGTGGCGGTTTTTATTCTTGTTTTAAACTCGGTAGTTTTTGCCCTTAACGCATCATTAGAAAGTTTAGAAAACGCTGTTTCAAATGTATTAACATCGTCTACAACCGGTTGTAAAATTTTTAAATCTTTCTGTTGTTTGTCTCCGACAAAAAGTTTTATTACGGAATTTAAAATACTCATTATATCTATGTTTTTGTCAGCAAAAAACACTGCCGAATTATTGTTTTGTATATCAGGGTTTTACAAGCTAGGGGAATCATATTTACTGTTGTTAAAACAAAAACAAAAAAAAAGCCTCTATAGAGACTTTTTATATTTAAATTGTTTTTTTAGTATTCATCCTCGTTCCAAAGATAATCATCTTCAGTCGGATAATCTGGCCAAATCTCAACAATTGAGTCATATGCATCACCTTCATCTTCAATATCTTGTAGGTTTTCTACTACTTCTAACGGAGATCCAGTTCTAATAGCATAATCAATTAACTCGTCTTTGGTTGCTGGCCAAGGTGCATCTGCTAAATAAGATGCTAATTCTAATGTCCAATACATTTCTTATTGTTTAATTTTGTGCAAAAATAATTTTTTTGCTGAATTATGCAAGTCTTTTTTAAGAAATTTATTGTGAAGTTATTTTAAATTTTTATGAATTGCTTAAAATCAGTGTTTTAAGTAAAATATATTTTTTTAAAATTTCTTCAGCTCGATAAAAAAAGAACGTTTTAATTTTTCTCAGGAATCCACTTTAATTCTGCTATTTGTAGGTCTTTAGACAATTTTCGTGCCAATACAAAAAGGTAGTCAGACAGTCTGTTTAAATATTTTAGTATGTCATTATTGATAGCTTCTTGATCATTTAATTCTACAGATAGACGTTCTGCACGTCTGCAAACACACCTAGCAACGTGACAAAATGACACTGCTTGATGGCCGCCAGGAAGAATGAAATGAGTCATTTGAGGAAGTACTAAATCCATTTTATCGATTTCATTTTCCAAAAAAAGAATAGACTTATCATTAATTTTAGGAATATTTAAACGCTCTTTTCCAGATTTCAAAGTTTCTTTTTCTGGTGGAGTAGCTAACATGGCTCCTAAAGTAAATAATTCATTTTGAACCTTTAAAAGTGCTTCTTTTGAATCCGTTGAAATTTCTTGATCTTTTATTAAACCAATATATGAATTTAATTCATCTACAGTTCCATAACTTTCAATACGTAAATTATATTTTTTAACTCTTGTACCACCAAATAGGGCAGTTGTTCCTTCATCACCAGTCTTAGTATATATTTTCATTTTTATTTTAGTTGTATAGTTTTAACTTACCAAAGTTACAAAGTTTAAAAATCATAACATTTATTATTTATATGTTTTAACAGATAAATAACTAGACTCTTATTTTAAAGTGCTCTTTTGCCTGTTCTTTTCTAAAGAAAATTACTCCAAAGTAGAAAAGATCTAAACTAACTTTTACTTTTGGATGATTTTTTATAGATGACCAGTTTCTTATGATTTCTGAGCTCCCATAGATATCATTAAAAATAAAAAAAGAGTTGTTATTAATTGTTTTCAAACAGGTATTAAAAGTTTTAAGGGTTATTTGATTTTTGTGAAAGTATACACAATCAAATTTTCTATTCAGTGTAACTTCTGAAATTTCTGTGGGAGTATTTGCTATTGTTGTTACACATGAATTACTAGAATTCATTGCAAGCGTAATAACTCCTATATCTAAAGAACTAGCAATTTCTAAATTGTTTTTTGGCTTTAAATAATGAATAAGTTTTAGTAAGATTTTCACTTTTTTATGAGAAATTATTAAGTTTTTATTTTTTAAATTTTTAAGCAATTCATTGTTAGAATTTTGAAAGGTTTTCCATGAATTTTTATCTATTTTTTTATACAAACATTTTGTAATTAATTGATAAACAAAAGGAGAGTGCACTCCGTGTTGATTGCTAGATTTTAATAAGAACTGTAAGTATTTTCTTTGTTGGTAGAACATGTGCTAAAATGAACAACGAAATTAAAATAAAAATATAGCTTTACACTTATAAAAAGTATATTTGTGATGGTAGTGTTATACTTTAATATTTAAAATTATTTAAAATGGTTCCAAAGATAGAATACGCTCCTTATTTTGAAAGATATATGCATTTAACCGCATTAAAAGATAAAACAATTATACAAAATTTAGAAAGTGCTCAAGATGAATTTGAACGCGTATTGCGTAATTTACCAGTTAGTAACCATAGTTATTCTTATGCCTCAGGAAAGTGGACGTTAAAAGAATTGATACAGCATGTAATAGATACCGAGAGAGTCTTTTGCTATAGAGCTTTGAGTTTTGCAAGAAATGATCAAACTTCATTGCCCGGATTTGATCAGGATGTTTTTGTTGATAATGATACTGCAAACGAAAGAGATTATTATGATTTATTGGATGAAATGAAGGTTTTAAGAAAATCTTCCATTCAATTATTCAAAAGTTTTTCTAAGGAAGCTTTGTTAAGAATTGGGGTTGCTTCAGACAATAAGATGTCTGTTAGAGCTCTAGGATATTTGTTTTCTGGCCATCAAATACACCATATAAATATTGTGAAAGAACGTTATCTATAATGAATAAAAAATCTGAAGTTTGAGCTTCAGATTTTTTAATTTTAATATTTTATTTTGTCTTGCTTTTCTGCCCATTTCTCAAATGGTGCTAATGCAATTTTTCTTCCTACTTGTTCAAACGGAATACTTCTTTCTTCATAAGGAAGTGGAATTTCTTTGTAAATAAATGCATCATCAAAACCTATATTTGCAGCATCTTGTTGGTTGCTTCCATAATATACTTTGTCCGGTCTAGCCCAGTAAATTGCTCCTAAACACATCGGGCAAGGTTCACAAGAAGTATAAATAATACAACCATCTAATTGAAAAGAGCCTATATTTTTACAGGCATCTCTGATTGCTGTAACTTCTGCGTGGGCAGTCGGATCATTGGTAGAGGTTACTTTATTATTACCACTCCCAATAATTTTACCGTCTTTTACCACAATACAACCAAAAGGACCTCCTTCATTATTACGCATTCCTTTTAAAGCAGCTTTTACTGCGGTACTCATAAATTCTTCATGATTTGTCATAAACTTCGTATTCTATATTTAGTTGGCATTGGCAAGCGTTTATTTTTTAAAGGCCACCAGTCATGTTTTCTGGTTTTACCCATTCGTCATATTCTTCTGCGGTAACGTAACCTAAACGCACAGCTTCAATTTTTAAGGTTGTGCCATTTTCGTGGGCAGTATTTGCTATTTCTGCAGCTTTATAATACCCTATTTTGGTGTTTAAAGCGGTTACCAGCATTAAAGAATTGTTTACCAATTCAGTTATTCTAGAATGATTAGGTTCAATCCCTGCAGCACAGTTTACATCAAAAGATACACAAGCATCTCCAATTAATTGAGCAGACTGCAGAACGTTTGCTGCCATCATTGGTTTAAAAACGTTTAATTCGTAATGCCCTTGAGTACCACCCACGGTTACAGCAACATCATTTCCCATAACTTGTGCACAAACCATAGTAATAGCTTCTGCTTGTGTAGGATTTACCTTTCCTGGCATAATAGAACTTCCTGGCTCATTTGCAGGAATAATTAATTCTCCAATTCCAGATCTTGGCCCAGAAGCCATCATTCTAATATCATTAGCAATCTTATTTAAAGAGACAGCGACTTGTTTTAAAGCACCATGCGTTTCTACTAAGGCATCGTGTGCGGCTAAAGCTTCAAATTTATTTTCTGCAGTTATAAATGGTAGCTCTGTGAATTCTGCAATATATTTTGCAACTAATACATCATAACCTGCAGGTGTATTTAACCCTGTTCCTACAGCAGTTCCTCCAAGAGCTAGTTGACTTAAATGTTCTAAAGTATTATTTAATGCTTTTAATCCAAAGTTTAATTGCGCTACATAACCAGAAAATTCCTGACCTAAAGTAAGAGGAGTAGCATCCATTAAATGGGTTCTTCCAATTTTAACAACGTCTTTAAATGCTTCTGATTTTGCTTTTAATGTATCTCTTAATTGCTCAATCCCCGGAATTGTATTTTCTATAATTTTCTTAAAAGCAGCAATATGCATTCCTGTTGGAAACGTATCATTGGAAGATTGTGATTTATTTACATCATCATTTGGTTGAATGGTTTTCTCGCCTTCACCAATTATATGACCTGCAATTTCATGAGCTCTGTTAGCAATAACCTCATTCACGTTCATGTTAGATTGCGTTCCAGAGCCTGTTTGCCAGATTACTAAAGGAAACTGGTCGTCTAGTTTACCTTCTAAAATTTCATCGCAAACTTGTGCTATTAAATCTCTTTTTTCTAATGTTAATACCCCTAATTTACAATTTGTATACGCTGCAGCTTTTTTCAAATAAGCAAATCCATAAACAATCTCTAAAGGCATTGAAGCTGCTGCACCAATTTTAAAGTTGTTACGCGAGCGTTCTGTTTGTGCACCCCAATATTTATCTGCAGGAACTTCTACATTCCCCATGGTGTCTTTTTCAATTCTATATTTCATAATAAAAGAGTATAATTTTAAGATGTACAAATTTACGAAAAACTAAGCAGATTCGTTATTAACATGCAGTATAAAATACTATTGAAAAATTTTACTTTAAGATAGCAGAATTTGAAAATATGTCTTATTTTTGCTTTATAAATTATTAAAAATATTATAATGTTAGATTTTTCTCAATTTTCAGGATTGGTTTTATTCATGTTTGTTTTTACAGCTGGTTTCTGGTTGTTAATCTTTTTGTTAACATTCGTAGTGCCATATTGGATTGGTGGTACTATCTGGGAGAATTTAAAATTAAAAAAAGAAGCAAAGCAAGCTGCCGAAGGAAAGTAGTTTTCTTAAAATATATTTTATAAAAAAAACTCGTTCAATATTTTGATCGAGTTTTTTTAGTTTCAGACTAGATGTTAAATTATGATATTTTTGAGTTTTTTATTCTAGTTAGATTATCCTTCAAAACTTTCACCGCCATTTGTTTCTCTTCCCCCGTTTACTTTTTTCTTTTTTTGATTGAAGCGGTATACGAAGCTTATTCTAAGTTGAGGCTCTCTCCATTGGAATTCTGAATACTGTTCTAAGAAGTCTGGAATTATTGTTTTTCTTTGACTGATTCTGGTATTAAAAACATCACTAAAATTTAAACTTAAAGAAGCTTTTTCATTAAATAAATCTTTACTTGCAGCTATATTTAAACTGAAGACACCTCTGCTTTTAGTCTGTGCGTTTTCCGAAGGTCCGCGATAATTAGTATTAATCTGTAAATCTACTGCACTTGGTAAGGTGATTTTTTGATTCAATCGAATGAAATAAGAAGTGTTTTTAAAGTCGAAATTTTGCGTAACATTAGTGCTAGTATTTGTGTAATCTCCTTTGCTAGTAACATTGTATACATTAAAATCACTATTGATATTCCATACTTTAAATGGTTTATAATTTAGTGTAAGCTCCAGACCTGTTCTTTCTTGTGTAGACAAATTAATAGGAAACCTTTTTGTAATTGGGTCACCATTGTCTGTAAGCATGCCGGTATCCTCTTGAATTCTTTCCCAATTATCATTACTAATATTATAATAAAGAGATGTACTTAGTGTAAATTTATCCCACCGTTTTAAATATCCTAAATCTATGGCATCAGTAATTACAGGATTTAAATCTATATTACCACTGTATATATTGCTTTCACTAGATCTGCTTGGAAATGGGTTTAAACTTCTACCTCTGGGTCTTCTTATTCTTCTGTTATACCCTAAAGTAATATTTTCTCCGTCTTTAAACTCAAAACCAAGGTTTATGGTAGGAAATAATTTTCCATAATTTATTTTATTTTTGGTAGTAGCTATTTCTTGAACAATTTCAAGAGAAGTATGTTCATAGCGCAAACCAACTAATAGAGATATTCTATTAAATTTCTGACCATATTGCACATATGCTGCGTTTATAAGCTCTTCATAGTTGAAAGAATTATTCAAGCCAGTATCTGAAATAAGCGGCCCGTTATTTTCAAAATCTTTTCTTTCGGCTAAGTAGAAACTATTAAAAATATCTCTGTAATTCCCTCTATAGCCAGCTTCATATTGAATATTTTCACCTACGGAGTTTACATAATCAATCTGAAGTAAACCTCTATTTTCATTTTGATTTTCAAGTACTTGCTCTAAATCGTTCAATAAATTTACTTGGGTATCTATTTCTGTAATATCATTTAAAATATCTTCTCTTTCTGAAGAGTATTGCCCATTTATAGAGAGCTTTTTTCCATTATTATCAAAATTATTTACATAATCTAAAGTATACTGAACTCTTTGTTCACTTTCACTTTCGCTTTCAGTTCTGAAAGTAGCTTCATTTAAGTCTCCTAAAACATTAAATCTATCGATTTTATTTGTGTTTACATCATCATCATTACCTCCATTAAAAACAATATTTCCAATAATACTAGAATTTTCAGTAAGGTAATACTCGGCACCAAAACTTGTAAATATAGACCTGCCTAGCCTTCCGAAATTTCTATTTTCTGTAACTTTTGCATTTTGTGCTGTATTCGAAAGAAAATCTGAATCGCTAAAAGCATTTCCAGGAGTTTCATTGTATCTAAAACCAGTATTTGTAAAAAGGTTCCATTTCTCTGTTCTCCAATTTGCATTAAAAGCAGTTCCTGCTCTCGCAGGGAAACCTAAATCTAGTTGTAAGGACCCATTAAAACCTATTAATTTGTTTTTTCTTAATATGATATTTAAAATCCCAGCAGTACCTTCTGCATCGTATCTCGCGGATGGGGAAGTAATAACTTCTACTTTTTCAATAGCTTCTGCAGGAATTTGTCTTAATGCTTCAGCTCCATTCATGCCTACCAAAGCACTTGGTCTTCCATCAATTAATATGGTTACATTTTCATTTCCGCGCAAGCTCACAGTTCCTTCAACACTTACTTGTACTGATGGTACATTACCTAAAACATCACTTGCATTTCCACCACGAATAGACAAATCTTTACCAATATTAAATATTTTTTTATCTAAACGAATGTCAACCGTAGTCTTTTCTGCTACAATAACTATTTCATCCAAACCATTCGTGGCTTCAGATAATTTTATAACTCCTAAGTCTTTGTCAGAAATAATATTTTCTTTTGGAAATTTTATAGATTGGAAGGAAATAAATGCAACATTTATAGTATAGATTGCTCTTGGTATTTCAATAGAAAAAGAACCATCTAAGTTTGTTACCCCTCCAGAAACCTCTTTGGTAACAGTGTTTTTTATAATAATTGTGGCATATTCTAAGGGTTGTTTGCTTTTAGAATCTATAACTTTACCAGAGATTATAATCGAATTTGAGGTATTTGATTTTTGAGAAAACAGTGTTGCTATTGTAAAAAAGCAACAAATAAATAAAGTAAATTTTTTAATCAAAATTTCGATGTTTTTTTATTTAGACTCCATATTTTTCTTTTAGTTTAAATTTTCTTTAGTTAAATAAAAGTTAAAGAGTTTAAAGTAAAACAATTTAAATAATTCTAATAATATTTTCTGGTGGTCGACCAATAACGGCTTTGTTATTACTTATTACAATGGGCCGCTCTATTAATTTAGGGTTTGCTATCATCGCTTCAATAATTTCAGAGTCTGAAAGCTCTTTTCCTTTGTAATTTTCTTTCCAAACTGACTCTGTTTTTCGAACGAGTTGAATAGGAGTAATGCCTAATAATTTGATAATTTCTGTTAAAGTTTCTACTGATGGAATATCGTCTAAGTACCTTACTATTTCGAATTCTTTATTAGATTTTTCTATAATAGCCAAACCTTCTCTAGATTTTCTGCAACGCGGATTATGGTATATTTTTATCATTTTTAATCATTTTAATCAATGTTAAGAATAGCTTTGTTGACGTTATAAACACTTCTTTTTTGTAATGTATCAAACTTTTTATTGGCAAAGCTCTCTTTATATTTAAAGTCTGGAAGATTAATATTTGCGATATCTAAAATAGTGTGAAAAGTATTTGTTGCCATTATTTTTTTATTACTATTGTTCATTAAATGTTTAATAATAACAGGGTAATTCTCTTTGTAGCCATTAGAGTACCATGTAAATAAGGGTATTTCTAATTCATATTTACTTGGCGTTTCATACCCATGTAAAAATTTTCGATCGGTGGTATCAAACAAATTCTCTCCATGATCTGAAAGAAAATACATAAAAGAAGAGGCGTTGGTTTTATTTAATTTTTGAATGATTTCAGATAAAATAAAATCGGTATACAAGATAGAATTATCATAGCTATTAATAATTTCTTGTTTATTTTTGTAATTACTAAAATTCTCTATAGAGAGTCCTTTTTCTAGTGTCGGCTTAAAACTTTCAAAAGCTTCAGGGTAGCGATAATTATATCTGTAATGACTGCCTACTAAATGTATAATAATAAATTTTTTTTCATAATCATCTTTTAGAATTTCATCTAAAACGGGTAGTACATTTTCATCAAAACCAGTGGCATCTATAGATTTAGAAACATTTATATATTTGTCTGCTAATTGAGTATATAAACTAAAGATGCTTCCCGTGCCAATTTGCTGATTGCTTATCCAATATGTTTTAAAGTTACTTTCTTTAAAAGCGCTTAAAATGGGTGGTTCTTTTAACTTTAGATCTGCATTGCTTGGCTTTGCGCGAGAAAGTATAAAAGGGATGCTCAAAGAAGTTACATTAGAATTGCTTAAAACATCATTATAACTTATTAGATTAGAAATAGTATCTAAATTTGGAGAAGTGTTTTTCGTATAGCCATAGATACCAAAATTGTGTTTTCTAGCAGTTTCGCCAATAACTAGCACATATATTTCTTTTTGCTTAATACTGTCTTTTTTCTTTGAATAAAATTTGAACTCATTAATATTTTTTAAGTAGGCATTTTTAGCTTTTAAACCCTCAGAAACACGGTTAATTTTTATAAATATTCCGGATGGAAAATTTTTTGAAAACTGAACGGTAAAAGAATATTGAAAACTATTTATAATTTCGCTTGTTATTTTACTTGCATTTGTTGCCAATTTAATATTCCTAATACCTAATGAGAGAA
>Ga0307993_1000006_pt1 | contig 67248 bp, 75 predicted proteins | sample EllFjometagen260_FD_203163 | JGI IMG/M metagenome (GOLD analysis project Ga0307993, IMG submission 203163) | Marine microbial communities from Ellis Fjord, Antarctic Ocean - #260 | ecosystem: Environmental > Aquatic > Marine > Unclassified | place: Southern Ocean | collected 2014-11-02 | reverse complement strand
CTTCGTTCGACTTGCATGTGTTAAGCATACCGCCAGCGTTCATCCTGAGCCAGGATCAAACTCTCCATGGTATTCAATTGACTTAAATGAAATTAAACTTCTAGTCTAGATATATATTAACGGGCATCGATACAACATGTCAAGCTTATAACGAATAGATTTTTTAGTTCGGGTTTAGGGTTCATTAAACCCCAGGTCATTTATACGCTCAACGAAATTTTCAACAGCTTCGTCAATTGGTAAAATTGCATTTATACTAGGGTAAAGACGTTTGAAAATATGATCGCAATTCCTCAACATACTGCCGTACATTGATAGAATTTTATGATCGTTCTGTTAGGTTGGCGCACGTTCAATAAGAGGACGATCGAAAGGCTACTAAAACCTAGGCGCATTGACGAAGTTAACACTAATTCTACCGGCAAATCAGGCTTATGCAATTCTTCATCCCCGGTTTTTTCTAATTCGGCGGAGACGATTTTTTTAGTCCCTAGACAGGGTATTGTTAGAGTGGAACTATGTTTCGTTACGTGTAAAACGTTGTAAACTGACACAACTGAAAGCTTCAAAATTATAAATAAGACCGTAAAAACTAGACAAATCTTCATAATTCTCATAATCCTTATCAAGCTTTTTAATTTTTTAGCGATATTTTTGAGTTTGACAATCTTAGTAATTCTATTCTTTTTTATACTACTGGCTTACCACCACCAAGTCGAGTAACTTCAATGATTTAACTAATCCACGCTATGTTTGTACATATAGTTTGCCACCAATACCCTCTTAGAAAACGCCACTTCCATATAATACTTATAAATTTTACTACTGTTATTTGTCGATGACATAGACTTACACACGTAATAAATTGGATCGAATGTAATAACTATTCAATTACAATTGGTCCAGAACGAAGAAAAATACTAGCTGATTATTATAGCCAATCAAATGACCCAAATAGTAGAGCGGTTCAAAATATTTTTCGTGGACTTACGAAGAGTGGATTATTCATAAAATGTAGAAAGTCAGATTTAATTTGCAAAGCAAATAAAACATATGAGGTAACTTATCGAATACCTTTTATCGTATCCCAGCAAACGCTGAATGAAAATTTTATTAAACTCCATAAAGAAATAATTCAATTAAAATCGGAACTACACCACAGAAGTAGTAAGTACCTAATGTCTAAAGACTACAATGTAGAAGCTAAAGATATAGACAAGGCTGTTGATGATGTTCTAAGTAACGTTATAGGTAAAGTTTCAAAACGGAATATAGAAGCGTTAGGACGAGTTAGTTTTTCCGCTAGAATTGATTTTTCAATGGAAGGTGGTTTGCGAATAGCAGAGATTGAAAATGTTACTAATATTGAAACATCAGAAATATCAGATTCTTATATTCAAGATGAGTTAGAACCTTTGTTATATAAAATGCGTACTGCAGAACAAAAACAATTATTAGCCTCCCATTTTTTAGACCTAAAAGAAATTTATATGATTAAAGGAAAAACAGCCTTTAATAAGAAATTGGATTCTATAAATGGTTTGGGTAGATCCACAAAAGTATTACTATTGTCTTCTTTTAAGGAGGGTTAATTTATTATTCTTTCTCTTTAGCATTTTTAGTTTTTGTAAGCCTAACGGCCTAGTTTTAACTTTAAAACTAATTGAGTGCTAATAGAAGAATCATTAAAGAATAAATATCTCAAAATGGTTTGATTTTATAGCTTAAAACCCTTTAAATTAGGTCAATTTGTTCTCAAACATGTCGACTCCCAAAATGCAGAATAAGTTACATTTTGGCAAGCCAAAATGTAACTTATTCTGCATTTTGGAAAGAAATTGCGTAGATTATTTAACCAAATCGAAAATTAAAATGTAACTTATTCTGCATTTTGGGGTTATTATATTTATATATAAAAACTTATTAATGGTATGAATAATAATTTTATGGGTCGAAAACTAAGCAAGAGAGATAGAGTAAAAAAGGCAATTAAATCAGGAGGTCAGAAACTTGCCAAGTTTACAAAATCTCGAGGTCAGAAACTTGCCGAGTTTACAAAATCTCGAGTTTTAAGAAAGTTCATTCCTTTATTTGGTCTAATTGCACTTATTACACCAGGTAAGGCTATGGCATTTAGTTTACCTGAAGTATTGGGGTTAGATGGGCCAAATAGTAAAAACGCTACCTTCATCGCAGCTGAATTTGCAGGAATACGAGAAGTGACTCGACAAGGAGTTAGTGCGATACCTGACTCTGGCACACGTACAGTCGTAAGTACAGTTGGTAGTCTCACAGCACTTGTTGGTGGTATCGGTTGTGGTGTGGGATCATGGATTTGCAGCGGAATGGGTTGGGAACAAAAAGCAATGGTTTGTATGCATGGGGTCGGTATTTTTTCTGGAATAGCGTCGGGACTGCATGACGCTGACCCTGCAAACCCTGTTACAGTGCCAGGTAAACTAGCAAGCGAAGTGGTAAACAAAATGAGTGATATAATTTAGTTTAAACAAAACTAAACTGGTGATATAGTTTAGTTTAAATTAATAATTATTTAATTCATTAGTGATGGAACATTACTCTGAGCTTACGGACGAAATCGTAACAGCAACTTACGAAGAACTAATTGATAATGGACTACCATTCTTACAAATTTTTCCCCAAATGTTTCAAGATGCAAATATTGCAGAGACATTTAGGGTTAAAAAAAGCCAACGGAATAAAAGCATAACAAGTTCTCAGCTGACTTCGAAAAACAAAAATATTGAAGAGTTTAGAGAACAAATTTTTTTACATTGTGGAATGAATTTAAACATTTTTAAACTTCCAGTGCAGACCCAAGCAGCATTCTGGTTTATGCTATTTGGCTCTTGTCGCTAATTTTTTAAGGTAATAGTAATTTTTTAACTTCTTAATTAACCTCTTTTTTTATGCGGGACTGACGGGACTCGAACCCGCAACTTCCGCCGTGACAGGGCGGTGCTCTAACCAATTGAACTACAATCCCCATCAGACGACATGAATTCAAATAAATCTATTTTTATATCATTCTAGATATATTGTATTCTACTCGGGTGAATTCGTCAAGCTTTCAATCTAAATAAAAAACCTAATTTTCTCCATTTAATAAATATATCAATATCCACAATACTACTGACGTTTTTGGATATTCCAAATATTGGGAATGTTCAAATCCACCGAACGGGAATCGAAAATTACTCTTTCCAGCGACGATACCAAATAAAATTGCCACAACTCTTGAAATCATATACTAAACAAATTAAAAAAAAATATTTTAGACCGTACTACATGAACTGGTACAAATTGATCCATACCAGTTCATTCAAATTCTAATTAATATCTTTCGCCTTCTGGCTTAGAAGTTGGTGCGTATGCTTCGATAGTGTAAACTAATTTACGGCCAACACTCTCTTGACGAACAAGTCTGAAACCAGGCTCGTAAGCAGGACGCTGAACGATGAAAGCAAGAGTACAAGACTCAATACCACGTGAGTTATCAAAACACGCTACTTTAACGTAATAGTTAGGCTTTGCTTTACGAGCCATGTTAATTTCGAAAAGTACAGCAGCTGGATCTTTAATATCGAAAAGAGGAAGACCCCACATTTCCCAGTAGTTGTTACGAGGGTGAGGATCGTCTGTAAATTCTACAGAAACAGCCCAATTTTTGCTTAAAGCATATTGGATTTGCTTTGTAATTTGCTCATCAGTTAGGTCAGGAAGGAAAGAGAAAGCTCCTTGAGTTAGTTTCATTGTATTATTTTAAATGAAATTTAATAGTTAGGACTCGTTATAGAGCCTCATTTAAGAGACTCTAATTTAGTCTATGATTATACGTTAGCTGTTTCAGTTGTAACGAAATCAGCAGTATCTGTAGACGCGTAGTTGAAAGTAATATCTTTCCATAAATCTAACGCTGTCTGAAGAGGACCACAAGTCTTAGCGGCTTCTCTAAGAATTTCAGGACCTTGTGCTAAATAATCACGACCTTCGTTACGAGCCATAACCATGCACTCAAGTGCTACACGGTTAGCTGTCGCTCCGGCTTGAATACCATCAGGGTGACCAATTGTACCACCACCAAACTGAAGAACTACGTCATCACCAAGGTAATCAAGTAATTGGTGCATTTGACCACAATGGATACCACCAGAAGCTACTGGTACACATTTACGTAGTGAAGCCCAATCCTGTGCGAAGAACATACCTTGTGGTAAGTTAATCTCAGATTTGAAATCTAGAAGAGTGTTGTAGAAACCTTTAATCATTAGAGGATCACCTTCTAGCTTACCTACTACAGTACCTGCGTGGATATGGTCAACACCAGCCATACGCATCCACTTACAGATTACACGGAAGTTCATACCGTGATTCTTCTGACGTGAGTAAGTTGAGTTACCCGCACGGTGTAAATGAAGGATCATATCATTCTTACGCGCCCAGTTACCCATTGATTGAATTGCAGTGTAACCAATTACAAGGTCAATCATTACAATGATTGAACCTAACTCTGCAGAGAATGCAGCACGTTCGTACATATCTTCCATAGTAGAAGCAGTAGCGTTTAGGTAGTGACCTTTAACTTCACCGGATAGTGAGGCTGCATGATTAACACCTTCCATTGAATAAAGGAAACGCTCTCTGTAACGCATGAATGGCTGAGAGTTAATATTCTCATCATCTTTAAGGAAATCAAGACCACCTTTAAGACCTTCAAATACTACACGACCATAGTTCTTACCAGAAAGACCTAGTTTAGGCTTAACAGTAGCACCTAGTAGAGGACGGCCAAACTTATCCATTCTCTCACGCTCTACGATTAGACCGGTAGCGGGACCTTGGTAAGTCTTTAGTAATGCAACGGGCATACGCATATCTTCTAATCTTAGAGCTTTAACAGCTTTAAAACCGAATACGTTACCAATAATTGAAGCAGTTAGGTTCGCAAGTGAACCTTCTTCAAAAAGGTCTAGATCGTAAGCGATATATACGAAGTATGTATCAGGTGAACTTGGAACTGGATCTACACGGTATGCTTTCGCACGGTATAAATCACAAGCAGTTAAAAGGTCAGTCCATACAACAGTCCAAGTAGCAGTCGATGATTCACCTGCGATTGCAGCACCTGCTTCTACTGGGTCAACTCCAGGTTGTGGAGTACAACGGAATAATGCTAGGATATCTGTAGCCTTAACAGCGTAATCTGGATCCCAGTAACCCATTTTTGCGTAAGGGATTACACCAGATTCGTAACGTTCACTTTTAATTCGAGTACGTGATTCCACGGCTTGAGACATGACAACCTCCTGATTTTAAGAATTATGCTTAACAGATTGCTATATTTTATATATTTAATCAACACTATATTTTAACATTTCTGTTTCAACATTTGTGCCAACACTATAAAAGGCAATATAGAATTTTTATTCGTTAACAATAACTTATCATTAAGACCCCCTTAGTAAACTCCATTTTTATATATAGTAATTATAAGTTTTACTAATGTTATTTGTAGATGACATAGATTTACACACATAATAGGCTCTTGTCACTAGTTTTTTAAAGTAATAGTAATTTTTTCACTTTTTACTTAACTTCTTTTTTTATAAAAGTGTAGGTTAAAGTATAGTTAGTATACTATACATAATTATTGTAGTTAAAATTCGTCAAATAGTAATTTGGCACACTACAAAAACGAATTACTGCCAGGATCCAGATTCGAACTGGAGACACGAGGATTTTCAATCCACTGCTCTACCAACTGAGCTATCCCGGCATTGATGTACTATACCATCTAATATAATTGATTATAGTCGTTTTGACAAGTCTAAGTTACTAACTTTTATATAGGACAACTTCCTAACCCTAAAATGATTAATATAAAAAAAATATCTCCAAATCTTGTTTTACGTCGTTTTGCAAACTTGAAATTTGCAATAGGTATGTTATTTCTGATTGGTTTTTTAATTTCCGTTGGTACGATTATTGAACAAGATCAAAGTGTCGCTTTCTATAAGGTAAATTATCCACAGACTAATCCTATTTTCGGTTTTGTAGATTGGCGCTTTATTTTTCTTCTTAATTTAAACGGGATTTATACATCTTATTGGTTTACGTCTATACTTTTTTTATTTGCTTCGTCGCTTATTGCATGTACTTTTACGACTCAATTACCAGCACTAAAAAAATTTAAACTTTGGAAGTTCTTGAAGTCTTCAAAACAATTAGAACAATTAAATTCCAGGAATATTCTAGAGTCTTCATCGAATAATATAGGATATAAATTACATAAAAAAAATTATCATTTGTTTCGGCAGAATAAAAAAAATTACGCCTATTCGGGATTATTAGGTCGAGTTGGCCCAATTTTTGTTCATTTTAGTATTTTATTTCTCATTTCCGGTTCAAGTTGGAGTTCTTTTAGTGGGTATACAGCACAAGAAATAATACCCTGCGGTGAAATTTTTCATGTACAAAACTTATTAAAGTCTGGAAATACAAGTTATATCCCACAGCCGATTTCGTGGCGTGTGAATGATTTTTGGATCACATATACAAAAGACATGAAGACAAACCAATTTTATTCTGATTTATCTTTACTAGATAATCGTGGATTTGAAATAAAACGAAAAACTATATTTGTTAACGAACCATTTATTTATAAAGATGTCACACTTTATCAAACAGATTGGGATATTTTAGGGTTAAAAATTAAGTTAGATAACGCTTCAACTATCCAAATACCTGTAAAGAAAATAAACGCGAATGGAAGAAAGTTTTGGGTTGGTTCAATTCCTATCAATGAAGCTAATGGAAAATCTGTTCAATATAGCGTTTTACTTAATGATTTATTTGGAAATCTATTTATATATAACGATCAAGGAAAGTTAGTTCGTGAGTGCTCAATTGGTCAAAGTGTCGATATAAATATTAATAGTAATATTAGTTTTTCCGATTTTATAACGACAACTGGACTTCAAATTAAAACTGACTCTGGAATCCCGCTGATTTATTTCTCGTTCTTACTATTAATGGTAAGTGTTTACATAAGCTTTATTTCATATTCTCAAGTATGGGAGTTTGAAACTATAACTAATTTAGTAGTCGGGGGTAAATCTAATCGAGCTGTTTTATTTTTTCAAGAAGAATTAAAACGTCTGGTGCAAAAGTCACGACCATAATTTTAAACTGACTTAAATTTGAATTTTATGTTCTAAAGAATTAAATATTTACCTTAAAACCCAGTTTAATTAACATTTTTAATTATATAATGTTAGTTATCACTTTCAAAAATTTGTTAATAATCATTAAAATTTTTACACCTAAATAAGATATTTATGAAACGTTGGTTTCTTACTTTTTTAACACTTAGTTTATTTATTACTACACCCCTCTCTGCATCGGCAGATGTTAGCGGTCTTGTACCTTGTAAAGATTCTGCCATATTCAAGCGTCGACTAGATCAGAGTGTAAAAAAACTTTCGTCGAGACTAGATAAATACGAACCAGGAACGCCTGCATATTTATCATTACAAGAACAAATTGATAAGACACAAGCTCGTTTTGAGAAGTACGGTAAACAAGGTTTGCTTTGTGGTGCTGACGGATTACCTCATTTAATAGCTGATGGTCGTGCAAGCCATGCTGGAGAATTCATACTCCCAGGTATTGGGTTTTTGTACACGACTGGTTGGATTGGTTGGGCAGGAAGAAGTTATCTACAATACTCTAAGAACACTGACAAACCAAACGAAAACGAAATTATTATCAATGTTCCAGTTGCAATTGGCATGATGTCATCAGGGTTTTTATGGCCTTTATCGGCATGGAATGAGTTAATTTCCGGTGAGCTTCTTGTATCTGGTGATGAGATAACAGTATCACCTCGTTAATTATCTAATACATTTTATAGTTGTGACTTTTAGTTATGGATAAAAATTTACTTAAATATCTCTCGACAGCACCCGTATTATTAACTGTTTGGATGAGTATCACAGCAGGCATGATAATTGAATTACAGAGATTTGCTCCTGATACTTTATCACTTTGATGACAATGATTAAGTAACCGTTAAAAATAAATTAAAGTCGTTTCTAAATTAGTAGCGACTTTGATTTGCGATATTGAAAACCTAGCATCTTTTTTATGGGTAGATAAAGTTCATCTTATTATTCCCAGTGTTACTACTAGTTATATTCGTTATTTCTAACCTTTTAATACATGGTAAATTATCTTTACTTAAATCAGTGTTACTAAATATAACTTATATAGGCAACTGTTTCTTACTTGATACCGATTTAACCGACTAAGTTTAAAAATATAAAAGTTTTCTAAACTGACTAAATTGAATCATATCATTTTGTTTAAAAATTCCAAATGTTTAATACGAATCCATTAAACTCTAATATTGAAGATTTATTCGCTCGTTTACATCATAAATCACGCTCGAATTTAAAGAATAACAGTAATTTTTTACTTGGTATTGATGTCCTTAAGGATAATAAAAAAAGTCATTTGCTTAGATTAGTGACTTTAAATATCGAAACTAAATTTTTTTTTTTACTAAAAAAAAAGGTATACTCGTTTGATGATAGGATGATTTTATTTGAATTGATTAAAAAATCAAGCGAAGATTTTTTAGTCTCTTGTTATGGTTTAAATATAGTTCTTAATTCAAGTGTGTTTTCGAAGTCCCTACACGTACAATTTTTATTAGAAAATTCAAATATTCTTTTAAAATTACCTTTTTATTCATTGTCTAACTCAAATAAGGACAATTTTTATTTAACCTTTGAACCTATTTATAATAGTGCTTCAGATAAATTTTTGGAGGCATTACTTGATAATTTAATTATAGAAATTAGTAATTGTGTAATGCAGACTATAATTAATGAGTTTTCTTTTATTTATCGTATCCGACAAATCCTTTATAAATCAAATTTTTTATCACTTCGTAATATTGAAAAGTTAAAAAATAATCTTACATGGCAAACTTTTTTACAATTTCACATTAATTATCCAAAAAATTTATATAATAGTCAGTATAGTATCTGGGTCATTCGATCAAATGGGATTTATTCGAGAACGATTTATGCCAATAGGTCCGAACAATTATTTGGCTTACGAAAAATATCACTTTTAACTATAACAGTAATTGAAGTTCAAGATTTTTTATCCAGTCGGGGTGAAGAAATATTATATTTAGTAGGGGATAGAGTTAGATATACATTAACAGCAACAATTGGCCAATTTATTGGACTTGTTTGGCGTGGAATAATTGAGGGCTTAAAAAAATAACAGTGGAAAATACATTTGTATATTACCAATACTAACTAAAGTATGGTAATATCTTACTGAAGATCTTACATCGCATTATTAACTACCAAGTAAAATATTATGAGTACCCTTATTGGATACATCCTACTGTTAGTATTAATGTTTAGTTTAGCAGCTGGACTTTATTTTGGTTTAAAAACAACCAGATTAATATAAGTTGAAATTTTAAATATTTCTGCAGATATTTGAATAATATCTGTAGAAAGCCTAAATCATTTTGAATAAACCTTTACTATTAATTATGGATTTACTTTTTACATTACCATTATGAATTCTACTAAATTTATTCCAACTGAACCCTTTTTTAGATCGTACATAACTGGATCTCGGAGACTAAGTAATTTATTTTGGGCAGCAATTGTCAGTCTGGGAGGATTAGGCTTTTTTTTAACTGGTATATCAAGCTATTTTCAAATAAATTTATTTTTATTTTCGGATTCGATCAAAATTTCTTTCTTGCCTCAAGGAATAGTATTATTATTTTATGGTACGGTTGGTTTAATTTTAGGAATTTTTCTTTGGTTGACAGTATGGTGGAATATTGGATTTGGTTATAATGAATATAATCAATCTTCAAATGAAATCACATTGTATCGACAAGGGTTTCCAGGAAAAAATCGTAACCTTAAATTAAATTTTCTTTTTAATGACATAAAATCAATTAAAATGAAAATTGAAGAGGGATTAAATCCTAAACGACAATTATTTCTATGTTTAAAAGATAGTCGTGAAATTCCTTTAACAGGTGCTAACAGACCCATTAGCCTTACTAAAATCGAGCAAGAAGCAGTAAACTTAGCTCAATATTTAAATGTTTATCTTGAAACAGAATAGAACCAAATAGACGGGCGAACGACGGGGATCGAACCCGCGAATGCTGGAATCACAACCCAGTGCCTTAACCACTTGGCTACGCTCGCCGTAATGTTTGATATAATGATATCATAAAATTTCCATTAATTTATAAGTAGAGTACTCTTAAAATTAGAATTGATAAAATGTTCTATCAATTTATATTTAAACATAAGTATTTTAATTTAAAAGTATCCAGCTTATATTCTCTTGTCCCGCTAACTTAATCACAAGTATGAGACATTGAGTTTACTAAATTAATTAGATTTAATGAACTAAACTAAAATTATTGAATTTATATAACAGTTTTCCTTTAAAAATTTTAGTAGTCGACACTGACGCTAATATTCGCCATATTCTCAAAACAAGGTTCTCTTATCAAGGCTACCATGTTATAACAGCAGTAAATAGTTATGAAGCTATATCTATATTTAAAAAAGAACTACCTCACTTTATTATACTTGATGTAATATTATCAAAATGTGATGGGTATAAAATTTGCAAAGAATTAAGAAAAAGTTCTGGAATTCCTATAATTTTATTAACAGCTCTAAGTGATATAACTGACTGTGTTATAAGTTTTGAGTACGGAGCAGATGATTATGTAATTAAACCGTTTGCTCTTAAAGAATTAGATGCTCGTATTCGATCTTTATTAAGCCGTGTTTATAAAATACACGGATTTCATTATCAAACAAATCAACAAATTGTTACAATTGGGGATTTAAGAGTTGATATTGTCAAAAAAGATGTATTGCGAAAGAGTAAACAAATTAATCTCACCAAAATTGAGTTTAATTTATTAGAACTACTTATAACTAAACTTGGTATAACATTAACTCGTGAAACTATTTTCACTAAGCTATGGGGATATAAGTCTGAAAGGTACGGTGATACACGTGTTATTGATGTACATATTTCTCGGTTACGTTCAAAACTCGAAGAGAATTCACGTAAGCCAAAATTAATAGTGACGGTGCGCGGGGTCGGTTATCTAGTTCAAAATGTGTAACATTAAATAAAAATTCTAACCATTTAACTAGCTTAATATAAATATTCAGGATGTTGAGTATAAAAGAAAATGTTTACAAATATTTATTACCTAACTTATTAGAAATTCAACGTGCAAGTTTTTGTTGGTTTTTAGAAAAAGGTTTAGTCCAAGAATTCGAAGATTTTTCTCTCATAAGAGATTATTTAGGGTCGATTGAATTAAATTTATCTACAAAGTTCTATAAAATTAAAAGGCCCAAGTATGAATTTGAAGAAGCAAAACGACGCGATGCTACTTATAGTGTTCGAATTTACATTATTGCTCATTTAAAAGTGCGATTACAAACTAGTAAAGCTAAAGTTTTTTTAGCGGATATACCTTTAATGACTAACGAAGGTACATTTTTAGTTAATGGTGTTGAACGAGTAATAATTAATCAAATTGTTCGTAGTCCGGGTATTTATTATAAAAGTGAAATCAATCGACACGGATCTCGAAATTATATTGCTAGTTTAATCTCAAATCGTGGGACTTGGATTAAATTTGAAGTTGACCGAGAGAACTTTGTACAAGTAAAAATTGATAAGGCCCGTGATTTATCGGCCTATACCTTTTTACGAGCTTTAGATTTGGATGATTCAACTATCCTTTCCAATATTGATCATCCCGAATATTTTAATAATATACCTACTGATAATAAATCTCTAACAGTTGGTGAAGCTCTTTTAGAAGTCCATAATCAATTACGTCCAGATGAGCCAGCTACAATAAAACGGGGACAACAATTACTCTACTCTAAATTTTTTGACCCTAAACGTTATGATTTAAGTTATGTTGGCCGTTATAAATTAAATAAAACATTAGAAGTCGACATCGATGAAAAAATACGTATTTTAACTTCGAATGATATTTTACAAATTATTAACACACTTATTAATTTCAGGATTTCTTCTACGTCTGAGGATGATATTGATCATTTAGGTAATAGAAGAATACGTTCTGTAGGTGAATTGCTACAAAACCAAATTCGAATTGGTCTAAATCGTTTAGAACGCACCATTCGTGAAAAAATATCTATTTGTGAACCACAATCACTTAGTATTAAGGTATTAATTAATCCTAAGCCGTTAATAGCATCAGTACGTGAATTTTTTGGATCTAGTCCATTATCACAATTTATGGATCAAACAAACCCTTTAGCAGAATTAACTCACAAACGACGTATTTCTGTTTTAGGGCCAGGTGGTATCACAAGAGATCGTGCAGGATTCGCTATTCGAGATATCCATCCAAGCCAATATGGTCGGATATGCCCAGTAGAAACGCCGGAAGGTCCAAACGCAGGCTTAATAGGTTCATTATCAACATATGGACGTGTTAACTCTTATGGGTTTATTGAGACTCCTTTTTATAAGGTGGCTAAAGGTAGAGTTTTGAAAGAATTATTTCCAGTCTACTTAGATGCAACAGATGAAGATAAATTTCGTTTAGCTGCAGGAGATCTTTTAACTGACGATCAGGGCCATATTCAAGATTATAAAGTTCCGGTCCGTTATAAACAAGAATTAATAAATATAGCTCCTAAGTATATTGATTATGTAGCTGTTTCACCTATACAAGTTGTTTCTTTAGCGGCTTCATTAATTCCATTTTTAGAACATGATGATGCTAACCGTGCACTAATGGGATCAAATATGCAGAGACAAGCTGTCCCACTTTTATATCCAGAGGCACCTCTTATTGGAACTGGCTTAGAAGGCCAGACGGCTAGAGATTCAGGTATGACGACTTTAAGTGTTAATTGTGGCAAAGTAGTTAATGTACTAAACGACAGTGTAATTGTCCAGGATAAAAACGGTACAAATATCACTTATTTATTAAACAAATATAGACGGTCGAATCAAGAAACATGTATTAATCAAAAATTACTAGTCTGGGTACGTGAAAAAATCTTTATGGGACAAGTTATTGCTGATGGAGCATCTACAGAAGGTGGGGAATTAGCTGTTGGTCAAAACATTTTAGTTGCCTATACACCATGGGAAGGCTACAATTATGAAGATGCTTTTATTATTAATGAGCGTCTAATTTACGACGATTTATACACTTCTTTACATATTGAAAAATTCGAAATCGAAGTTCGTCAAACAAAACTTGGATTAGAAGAAATAACTAAAGATTTACCAAATGCAAGCGAATACTCTCTTCGTAATTTGGATGAGAATGGTATTGTCAGCTTGGGTGCCTGGGTTGAATCTGGCGATATTTTAGTTGGAAAATTAACACCAAAAGGTGAATCAGACTATTCTCCGGAAAGTAAACTACTACGTGCTATCTTTGGTGAAAAATCACAAGATGTTAGAAATACATCTCTAAAAATACACCACGGAACTTCCGGTCGGGTAATTGATATAAAAATTTTTTCACGTAATAATAAAGATGAGTTACCTCTTGGCACACAACAGGTAATCAAAATTTACCTGGCACAAACAAGAACTATACAAATTGGTGATAAAATGGCTGGTCGTCATGGAAATAAAGGGATTGTATCAAAAATACTACCTCGCCAAGATATGCCTTACCTTCCTGATGGTACACCCATTGATATGATTCTCAATCCACTAGGTGTTCCTTCACGAATGAATGTTGGTCAAATTTACGAATGTTTACTTGGATTAGCTGCAGAAAATTCTAACACTCGATTTAAAATAATTCCGTTTGATGAAATGCATGGTCCCGAAGCTTCTCGTGCCTTAGTTAATAAGCAACTTATTGAAGCGGCAAAATCAAAAAAATGGTTATTCTCAAAGAGTTATCCTGGAAAAATGATACTTACAGATGGTCGAACAGGCCAAAAATTTGAAAACCCTATAACTGTTGGTAATTCTTATATTCTTAAATTAATTCATTTAGTTGATGATAAGATTCATGCACGTTCGACAGGCCCTTATTCTTTAGTTACTCAACAACCACTAGGTGGAAGGGCACAACAAGGTGGTCAAAGACTTGGCGAAATGGAAGTATGGGCGTTAGAAGCCTTTGGCGCAGCTTATACTTTGCAAGAACTTCTTACAATTAAATCTGATGATATGCAAGGTCGGAATGAGACATTAACTGCAATTGTTAAAGGACAATCAATTCCACGACCTGGAACCCCGGAATCTTTCAAAGTATTAATGCGTGAGCTACAAGCTTTATGTTTAGATATAGCAGCTTATGCAACATCAGATACAGGATTCGATTCGATTGAAAACGAAATCAATTTAATGCCGGAATTTAAAGATACTGTTGAAAGCGATTCGTTTAATTCAAGCTTAATTTCTAACAAAAATAAATCAAAATAACACGTGACTCGGGTTCGAAAAAATTTATTGATGAATAAAAAATTTAATCATGGAAAGATCTTTTGATTACTTAAAAATTAATCTAGCCTCACCTGACCGCATACGAGCTTGGGGAAAGCGTATTTTACCTAATGGTCAGTTTGTAGGTGAAGTAACTAAACCTGAAACAATAAATTATAGAACGCTTAAACCCGAAATGAACGGCTTATTTTGCGAACGTATTTTTGGGCCGGTAAACGATTGGGAATGCCATTGTGGGAAATACAAACGGGTTCGTTATCGAGGAATTGTATGTGAACGTTGTGGAGTTGAAGTTATTGAATCCAAAGTTCGGCGACATCGTATGGGGTTTATAGAATTAGCATCACCAGTTACTCACGTTTGGTATGCGAAAGCTCGTCCAAGTAAAATTGCACTATTACTGGGTTTATCATTAAAAGAAATCGAACAAATAATTTACTTCAATGCTTATGCTGTAATAAACCCAGGAAGTGTAACTGGTATAACTTATAAACAATTATTAACAGAAAATGATTGTATTGATTTAGATTATGAAAATAATGAATCTGCTCAAGTTGAAATATCGATGGGGGCAGAAGCAATAAAAAAACTTCTAAGACAACTAAACCTTAAGAACGAAAGTAAAATTATACGTGAGTCATTACCGTTTTTGAAGCGATCAGAACGTGACAAACAAATTAAAAAACTTCGTATTGTGGAGCAATTTATTGCATCTGGTTGTGATCCATCTTGGATGGTCTTAGATCTAATTCCAATTTTACCGCCTGATTTGAGACCAATGGTTCAATTAGACGGAGGTCGTTTTGCTACTTCTGATTTAAATGATTTATATAGACGTGTTATAAACCGAAATAATCGTTTAGTCCGGTTACAAGAAATAATGGCCCCTGAACTTATTATACGGAATGAAAAACGTATGTTGCAAGAAGCTGTAGATGCTCTAATCGATAATGGTCGACGTGGGAAATCGGTTGTTGGTTTAAATAACCGTCCATTAAAGTCATTATCAGATATCATTGAAGGTAAACAAGGTCGTTTTCGTCAAAACTTATTAGGCAAGCGAGTTGACTATTCAGGTCGTTCAGTGATTATCGTTGGTCCTGAGTTAAAATTAAGTCAATGTGGATTACCGCGAGAAATGGCAATTGAATTATTTCAACCTTTTGTCATTCACCGTTTAATTTATGATGGGCTTGTTAATAACATTAAAGCAGCAAAAAATATTATACAGAACAATGAAACCTTAGCTTGGGAAATTCTTGCTCAAGTAATGGAGGGGCACCCCATTCTGTTAAACCGGGCACCTACATTACATCGTTTAGGTATTCAAGCTTTTGAACCAACACTAGTTGAAGGACGTGCAATCAAATTACACCCACTTGTTTGTCCGGCTTTTAATGCTGATTTTGATGGCGACCAAATGGCAGTTCATCTGCCTCTTTGTCTAGAAGCACAAACCGAAGCTCGTTTATTAATGTTAGCTCCAAATAACTTCTTATCACCAGCAACTGGTGACCCAATCTTAACACCAGGCCAAGATATGGTTCTCGGTTGTTATTATTTGACAACTAATAACCCCTCGCAACAAACATTGAGTGATTTATATTTTGCCGATTTTAATGACGTTGTTCTTGCTTATCAACAATCAAAAATTAATCTACATACTTTTATATGGGTTCGGTACACTGGTCAAGTACACGATGAAGAAAAACAAATCTTTAAAGAAATAAATTTAAAAAATTCTAAAATTAAAGTTTCGGACAATATGCAAATAAAACACAGTTTAGCCCAAGACTCTGACACCAAAGTCGAATGTATTCATGAACAAAAATATATACGAACAACGCCAGGACGGATTCTTTTAAATGTATCTTTCCATTAATCCACGTTTAATGATATTGATAAAATTCAAAAAATGAAATTAGATCAAGATAACAATATAAAAATTCTTTTTAATAATGGGGTTATTAACAAGGGTCAACTTAAAGATTTGATGTCTTCGGCTTTTCATAATTATGGTATCGTTAAATCTTCAATTATTGCAGATAAAATTAAAAATTTGACGTTTCATTACGCGACTAAGTCGGGAATTTCACTGAGCATAGAAGATTTAAGGGTACCACAAAAAAAGCGGTCTTTGATTGGTTTAACGAATAATGAAGTAGAAAATACAGAACAAAATTACGGTATTGGAAATATTACGAATGTCGAGCGATTTCAAAAAATTATTGATATTTGGAACAATGCTAGTAACTTTTTAAAGGATGAGGTTATAACTTATTTTAGAGAAAGTGATCCACTTAATCCTCTGTATATCATGGCATTTTCGGGTGCAAGAGGGAATATATCACAAGTACGGCAATTAGTAGGAATGCGTGGGTTAATGGCTGATCCACAGGGACAAATTATAGACTTACCGATACAAAGTAATTTTCGTGAAGGTTTAACTGTTACAGAATATATTATCTCATCTTATGGAGCACGGAAAGGTTTAGTAGATACAGCATTAAGAACGGCTGATTCAGGGTATTTAACACGGCGTTTGGTCGATGTTGCTCAAGATATTATTGTCCGAGAAGAGGATTGTCAAACACAAGATGGGTTATTAAAAAAGGAATTAATTAATGATACCAATTTAAATTTATTAATAGAAGATCGACTGGTAGGCCGTCTTCTAGCTAATTCTATAACTCGTTCTGACAACGGCCACATAATACCGATAAATACAAATGTTACAGTTAATTTATTGAACGGTTTAACTGCAATAGATTTAGAAAACTTGAAAGTTAGATCACCATTAACATGTAATTCTATACGTTCTATCTGTCGAAAGTGCTATGGTTGGCATTTAGCTTATTCAAAATTAGTTGATTTAGGAGAAGCAGTAGGTATAATTGCGGCGCAATCTATTGGCGAACCAGGCACACAATTAACAATGCGAACCTTCCATACAGGAGGTGTTTTTTCTGGTGATTTAACACGTCAAATACGAGCACCTTTTCAAGGTACAGTAACATATCAAATCTCTAAAAATGTTAATTTAGTTCGTACACTGCACGGTGAACGAAGTTTTTTAATAAACGAAAGCATAACTGTATACATAGAAAATTTAAAAGGTATATGTAGTAAAATTGAAATTCCTCAAGGGGCAACAATATTATCGAATCCAGGTCAAAAAGTTCATACTAATCAAATTATTGCGGAAATAAAAAAGGATGCAAATCTCGTTCTTGAAGAGGACAGTAAAACTGTTTATACGAGTGTTTCAGGCGAGGTTTTCTTCCAAGATATTGAAGTTGAAAAAAATACTGACAAACAAGGTAGTTTAATACGAAAAAATAAAAGTGCTGGACTAATTTGGGTATTGCATGGGGAACGTTTTGCTTTACCACGTTCTTCAATTTTAGTTGGTAAACTCGGACAAACAGCAACAAGTGGTTCAATCATCGCTCAAAAACAAATATTAAATACTTACCCAGGGATCGTAAAATTAGTTAAATCGACAAAGAAAAATCGAATAAATATTTTGAATTTTTCTTTGATTTTACAAAATGCAAATATTTCAATAGCGTCTGAAGTAAATACGTTAGAAAGAAATATATTAGAGTTAGAAAATAAGCAAAAATTCCATCTTCAATTACAACATAATGACACGTTATATCATGGTCAAACAATTGCTTTATTAGATGATAATTCTTATACAACAAAAACAGGTGGTTTCGTAACTTATAACATTGATAAAAAATTCGCTACTAAAAAAAGGAAAGGTGCAGGTAAAATATTTTCTGGATCTTTATACTGGATACCCGAAGAAACTCACCAAATAAAAAATATAACCATGCTCGAAAAATTAAGGTTGAAGCATGGTAATTTTATACCTAAAATAACCGAAATATTACCCAACAAGCTTACGAAAGCCAGTGGAATACTAGAAATATCTTTATCAACGCAGGAATTAATAATTAAACCGGGCGAACTATTTAAAATTGAAGGTAGCAAATTCGAGTCTTCAGATCGAATTAATGGGTTCGTAAAACCTGGGGATGAAATATTAAGTAACATTACAGCCCAAACCCTCGTTTATTTAGAGTTTATTAAACTAAATAACATTGATTACGTATTAGTTAGACCAGTTCAAACATATGTAGTTCCTCGTGAAAAAGGATTCTTTTTAAATCATAACTTTTTTCCGTCCGTTAGCAACCATAACGTTAAGATTAAAACAATTAAAAAGATTTTTTTAAAAAATTGGGAACATATTAAATCATATAAGTCAGTTGAATTAGTTTATACATACCTTATTTTAGATTTATATGATAAACAAACAAAACTCCAATCAAAATTTGAATTATTAAAACAAAGTAGAAATAATTTCAAATTGCAGATTTCACTTTACGAGCAACTTAAAGTTGATGATTTAATAACGAATTACGGGATACATAATATCAGCACGACAATTAAATCATTGATATATGAGAACCAATACGTCAATAGCGCAAGCATCCTAGCCCAACTTGAAATATTTTTACCAACTCAAGGTACTTTAGCTTCAATTAAAAAGAATACTATCTCTAATACAACAGAACTTTTAATCCTACAGGACAAGGATATTCGACCAATTTGCCACTACTCAAGTGCTGAAGAATTAAAGGTCAAAGTTGGAGATTTAATCCGTTCAGGAAATGAAATAGCTAAAGGGATCAAATCAGAATTTTCTGGTCAGATAAACAAAATTGATAAAGAAAATGTTTATGTACGACTAGGTCGACCGTATTTAATTTCCGAAAACTCCATTCTAGAAGTTGGATCTGGTTCTTTAGTACAACGTTTAGACAAATTAGCTACATTACTTTATGAAAAGTTAAAAACTGTTGATATTGTGCAAGGTTTACCAAAAGTAGAAGAAATCCTTGAAGGGCGGAAAATTAAAAATACATGTATTTTAGCTCCTCGTTCAGGTTATGCGAATTTAAGAAATTCTCGAATCGAAATAATAAATGATAAGGGCCAAGTTACAACAATCAGTGTTGATCCGAGAACAAAAGTTCGTTTTGCAAACGGAAGTTTTGTCAAACTAGCTCAAGCACTAACAGATGGACCAATAAGTCCCCACGTTAAATTGTCGATACTTTTTAATTACTATTATTACAGAGAAAAACTACCTATAAACGAAGCTTGTCGATTTAGTTTTCGAGGGCTACAACTCTTTTTAGTAAATGAAGTACAACGAACGTATTTATCTCAAAACGTTCAAATTTCTGACAAGCATGTCGAAATAATAGTTAAACAAATGACATCAAAAGTTTGCATCGATAACAGTGGAGGCACAATTTTATTACCAGGTGAATTATTAAATCTGTATCAAGCAGAATTAATCACAAAAGCGACTATAGTAGCTGGAGAGCAATCACCGTTTTATACACCGGTATTGTTAGGAATAACAAAAGCATCGCTAAATAGTAATAGTTTTATTTCAGCAGCTAGTTTTCAAGAAACAACACGCGTGTTAACTGAAGCGGCAATCGAAGGTAAGAAAGATTGGTTACATGGATTAAAAGAAAATGTTATTATTGGCCGTTTGATACCTGCTGGAACTGGATTTAAGTATTATCAAGACTTAAATTCAAATAAAAATAGACCAGAACTGCTCAATAGTGCTATTCAAAGTCAAGTTGCACGTATAAAGGATAATGTTCTACGTTCACGTTTTAAACAAATAATGGAAAATTAGTCTGTACTATTGGATTTTTCTAATTAATATAGTAAATTAGTAAGGGTTTTAAATATATTTAAATTAAAGGGAAATATAAAAAAATATGGCGCGTTATACTGGGGCAAAACTTCGAATAGCACGGAGATTAGGTGACTTACCGGGACTTACACGTAAAAAAGGAAAAACTACACGACCTGGTCAACACGGCGCAACTCAAAAAAAACTTACACAGTATGCAATTCGGTTAGAAGAAAAACAAAAGATTCGTTTTAACTACGGTCTAAGCGAAAAACAATTAATAAATTATATTAAACAAGCAAAAAAAATTAAAGGTGCGACTGGTACGATTCTTTTACAGCTTTTAGAAATGCGGTTAGATAATCTTGTATTTCGTCTTGGTTTAGCACCAACAATTGCCGCTGCGCGTCAATTGGTTAATCATGGGCATATTACCGTAAATCAGCTTTCAGTATCAATACCTAGTTATCATTGCCAACCTGGAGATAAATTATCAGTAAAAGATAATGTAACTTCGAAACGATTAGTTAATAATTATTTAGAATCGCCTGCTCTTTCTAATATTCCACAACATTTAGATTTCGATAAGAAAAACTTAAATGCAGAAATATTAGGCATAATCGATCGTGAATGGGTTGCATTAAAATTAAATGAACTTTTTGTAATTGAATATTATTCAAGAAAAATTTAATAATACCATTAGATCGACTTCTAAATTTAATTAAACATCTAATTAAGAACAGTTACTTAGTAAAGATAAAATATAAATTATATGACATTAGTAACACTAAGCGAATTACTAGATGCAGGCGTACATTTCGGACATCAGGCAAGTCGTTGGAATCCAAAAATGTTTCCGTATATATATGCTGAACAAAATGGGATACATGTAATTGATTTAGTACAAACATCAAGGTTATTAACTTATGCCCGTGATTATGTACAAAATAATGCTCGACAGAACAAAACATTTCTATTTGTGGGCACAAAACGCCAAGCAAGTAATATAGTTGCGGAAGAAGCAAAAAAGTGTGGGGCGGCGTATGTTAACCATAGATGGTTAGGAGGAATGCTTACAAATTGGACTACCGTTCAAACTCGTGTTTCATACCTTAAAGCGTTAGATAAAAGAGAGCAAGACGGTGAGTTTAACTTATTACCAAAAAAAGAGGCAGCTTTATTAAGACGTGAACATTCTAAATTACGTCAAAATTTAGATGGATTAAAAGAAATGACACAAATACCAGACATTGTAGTTATCATTGATCCAAAACGTGAGAATACGGCTATTTTAGAATGCCGAAAATTGAATATTCCAATTGTTTCCATTCTAGATACTAACTGCGACCCAAATCTTGTTGATATCCCTATACCTGCAAATGATGACGCAGTAAAATCTATAAAATTAATCTTATCTAAATTAACAGATGGTATCCGAGCCGGGAAAGCATCTTCACAGCAAGCAAGCGTCTTGAGTTAGTGCTACCTCTCGAGATAAATGAGAAACTTATGTAAAGTTTTCTTTTGTGTAATTTTTATTTATTTAAACGGTTTAAACGATACCAGGTATAATTGTAAATAGGCAATAATAAAAAATTTGCACCACTCAAGTCGAGTTATATATATTTATGTTTTTCTCGTTAGCTGCTGTCGAAGTAGGTACCCATTTATATTGGTCCTTCGCTGGTTTTACAGTGCATGGACAAGTTTTGTTAGTAACATGGCTAGTTATAGCTACTATATTATCGATTGCTATTGCGGGTACTTTAAATCTTGAACAAACTCCAAAAGGATTACAAAATTTTGTCGAATCTGTCTTTGAATACGTAGCTAGTATTGCTAAAGATCAGATTGGCGAATATGAATATAGACCTTGGATTCCATATATAGGAACTCTTTTCTTATTTATTTTCGTCGCAAATTGGTATGGTGCATTAGTACCATGGAAATTAATTGAATTACCGGAAGGTGAATTAGCGGCCCCTACAAATGACATAAATACTACTGTGGCATTATCATTACTAACTTCATTAAGTTATTTTTATGCCGGGTTAAGTAAGAAAGGATTAGGGTTCTTTGCTAGATATATTTCTCCAACACCAATTTTTTTACCAATCAACATATTAGAAGACTTCACAAAACCTCTTTCGCTTAGTTTCCGTCTATTCGGTAATATCCTAGCGGACGAAATTGTGGTTTCCGTTTTATGTTTACTTGTACCGCTATTTATACCACTTCCTGTTATGGTTTTAGGTCTCTTTGCAAGTTCGGTACAAGCTCTAGTGTTTTCAACACTCTCAGCTGCCTACATAGGTGAATCATTAGAGTAGTAGATTACTATTCCTGACTAAGCGCAATTTTAAACAAATCAAAATCTGTTAAATTTGTACAAATAAAAATTATTTCAAAAATAAAACTATTATGAATCCAATTGTTTCAGCTGCTTCAGTTATCGCTGCAGGATTAGCTATCGGTTTAGCTGCTATTGGTCCTGGTATTGGTCAAGGTACTGCTGCAGCTCAGGCTGTTGAAGGTTTAGCTCGTCAACCAGAAGCAGAGGGTAAAATTCGTGGTACTCTTCTTCTTTCTCTAGCATTCATGGAGTCTTTAACAATTTATGGACTTGTAGTTGCACTTTGTTTATTATTCGCAAACCCGTTCGCGGGTTAATCTGGCTAAAGTGCTTGTTATTTTACTAAGCGCTTATTTCAAGTAAGTCTAATTTTTTAATTAGATTTACTTACGTACAATTTTTTATAACATAGCGGACTAATATGAATAACCTTCTAATGCCATTAGCGCAATTATTAGCTATGTCTGAAGGAGCAGGTGGACTATTCGACTTTAATGCAACTTTGCCGTTAATGGCAATAATGTTTGTTTTGCTTACAGTTGTTTTAACTTACGTTTTCTACAAGCCCGTAGGACAACTTTTAGAAAGTCGTAAAACACTAATTAGTGGAAATTTAGCAGCTGCTTCAGAGCGACTATTAAAAGCGGATAAATTGCATCAACAATATTCCGAGCAATTGAAAGACGCTAGAAAAAATGCTCAGGATATTATTCTAGAAGCTGAAAAAGGGGCACATGAAACTGTAGCCGAAGAACTTGGTCACGCCCGTAAAGACATTGCCGCAGAAAATGCGAGTAAAATAAAAAAGATTGAAGAACAGGAAGATTCAATTGCTAACGAACTTGAGACTAAAAGTGACGAGATTGTAGGCTTAATAATATTAAAAATTATTAACCCCAGTCCTCAAGGGTAGAAAGCTAACGCTTTAAGTATTTTTAATAAAAACTTTGCAATAACAGATGGATTTATTTACTCAAACGTTAAATGGGTTTTCCACGCAGCTAGCTGTTTCGTTTAATCCTGATATCTTTGAAAGTAATGTTATCAACATTACTATTCTACTAGGCGGTATTATCTACCTTGGTAGTAATGCATTGTCTGAAACGTTATCAGAGCGTCAGCAAACTATTATGGGTGCGATACAAGAGGCCGAAGAACGCTTACAACAAGCGGATATACGCCTCTCCGAAAGTGAGAAACAATTAGAACAGGCACAATCGGTGATTGAATCTATTAAAACAGATGCAGAAATCACAGCTCGTAACGTTAAAAGTGGTATTTTAACGGATGGAAAAACTGAGATTGAGAGGTTAACAGCCACTGCAAAAGCACAACTCAGTGCATTCGAAGCTAAAATGCGTAAAAAACAGCAAAATTATTTAGCTAGGTTAGTTCTTGAAGCCGTTAGATTGAAGTTGGGCGAGCTACTGAATACAAAGAAACAACACCAATTGATAGACTTATATATTTCTAAATTGGGAGATTAAACTATGACAATTGCTGTAAGTAAAGTTGCACAACCATATGCTGAAGCACTTATCAGTTTAGCTAAAGAAAATGGAACCTTAAAAGAAATGGCTAACGATATGAACATCGTTTCCTACTTCTTATCCAAATCAAGTGATTTAAAACAATTCTTAGCTAATCCAGTAATTACTAGAGACGCAAAGAAGACTATCGTTAAAGATATTTTAGGTGAAGAAATTCATCCAAATACATTAAAAATATTACTTATATTAGTTGACCGTAATCGTATATCAGTACTCGGCGACGTCGCACAGCTATACAACGAGTTATACGATAAACACGAATCAATTCAAGTTGCAAAGATAATATCGTCGATTGAGTTATCAGAACAACAACATCAAAATCTTGCAAATAAATTGAAAATCATTACTGGGGCAAAGCAGGTAAAGTTTGCACTTAAAGTAGATCCAAAATTACTTGGCGGATTCACAGTTGAAATTGGTTCGAAATGTATAGATGCAAGTGTTCGTGGTCAATTAAAACAAATGAGTAAACTTCTTGGAGTTTAATAATAAATTTTAGTTTCCCGATAATTAATTCTAAATTTTATATGTTTTAATTTTTTCATTTTAGTTTAAATACTAAAGCAACCACTTATTAAAAAAATTAAATTAAATTAGGCTGAAGTATGATCAACATTAGACCTGACGAGATCAGTAATATTATCCGACAACAAATTGAAAGCTACGATCAAGAAGTTCAGATTGATAACATTGGTACAGTTCTTCAAATCGGAGACGGTATTGCTCGTGTTTATGGATTAGAGCAAGTCATGGCCGGCGAACTATTAGAATTTGAAGATAATACAATCGGTATTGCTTTAAACCTTGAAAATGACAACGTCGGTGCCGTTTTAATGGGTACTGGTATTGATATTCTTGAAGGTAGTACAGTTCGATCTACAGGTAAAATTGCTCAAGTTCCTGTGGGAGACAATTTCTTAGGACGTGTAGTAGATTCACTTGCTCGACCAATTGATGGTAAAGGCGACATCATTTCAACAGAAAATCGTTTAGTTGAATCTATGGCACCCGGTATTATTACACGTAAGTCAGTTTGTGAGCCCGTACAAACTGGTATTACTGCAATTGATTCTATGATCCCAATTGGGCGTGGTCAACGAGAATTAATTATTGGAGATCGACAAACAGGAAAAACTTCGGTTGCGATAGATACAATAATTAACCAAAAATCTGAAGATGTTGTTTGTGTTTATGTTGCAATTGGACAAAAAGCTTCATCAGTAGCAGCTGTTGTTAACACATTAGAAGAAAAAGGTGCGTTAGGCTATACCATTATAGTTGCAGCAAATGCAGATGATCCAGCGACATTGCAATATATCGCTCCGTATACAGGTGCAGCACTTGCAGAATATTTTATGTACAGTGGTAAAGCAACTTTAATCATCTATGATGATTTAACGAAGCAAGCATCAGCATATCGACAAATGTCACTTCTTCTAAGACGTCCCCCAGGTCGTGAAGCATATCCTGGAGATGTATTTTACTTACATTCGCGTTTATTAGAAAGAGCGGCAAAATTAAATGACGAGCTTGGTGGTGGAAGTATGACTGCGTTACCTATCATTGAAACTCAAGCTGGTGATGTATCTGCTTACATTCCAACTAATGTAATTTCAATCACAGATGGTCAAATTTTCTTATCAGGAGATTTATTTAACGCAGGTATTCGACCGGCTATTAACGTTGGTATTTCGGTATCACGTGTTGGGTCGGCTGCTCAAATTAAAGCAATGAAGCAAGTAGCAGGTAAACTGAAACTTGAACTAGCACAGTTTGCAGAATTAGAGGCTTTCTCTCAATTTGCATCAGATCTTGATCAAGCAACACAAAACCAACTGGCTCAAGGTGTTCGTTTACGTGAAATGTTAAAGCAATCACAAAATTCGCCGATACCCGTTGAAGAACAAGTAGCGATTATTTACGCTGGTATTAACGGATATTTTGATGATATCGAAGTATCAAGCGTTTTACCATGCATAGCTAAATTACGACCTTACCTTCGTAATTCTGTTCCACAATTCATTTCAAACGTAAAAGATTCTAAAGCGATGAGTCCTGAATCTGAAGAATTGTTAAAAAAAGCTATTGCTGACGTAAAAGCTAGTATGTAATACTATCCGATAAGAATTCACAACGATTATTTTATTACAATCTTTGTGAATTTTTAGGGCTATTGATTATTACTTGACAGACAATTAAGAAACCTATAACATGTATTCTATGTAGAATAAGAAATCTAAAAAATCTCAAATGGGGTGTCGCCAAGTGGTAAGGCATCGGACTTTGACTCCGCTATTCGTAGGTTCGAATCCTACCACCCCAACTACTAAATTGAATTGCTTTTAGTATGATATAAATCATAAACGACCAATTACGTAAGAATTGTAAAGAAAGAATTTAAAGTTTTACACTTTGTAAATTAAGTAATGAAAAAGAAATTTAAAAATTAGTAGTTTTACAATAAAATTTCTTAGTTTAGTCGATTTTTTTATTTAAGTTATTCGCATATAAAAATATAGAATAAAGTATATTTTATTTTTTTTACTAAATAAATATTAGTTAGTGAATGTTGATTTAAGATGTAGTCAGAGATATAATCTTTTACGTTTTACATGTACAAAGCTAGACCTATTTATCAAAAATATTAACGTAATGATCTTATTATGAAATTTTTTTTATTAAAAACTTCATATAACTTTTGACAAAGATCAACCTAAATATTATTTAATAATGAGGATCAATATTTTTAGTCCAAGAAAACTATACTTTAAATATTCATTTAAAACGATATATGAATTCAATTTGTAACATTCTATAGATTACGAATTTAGATAATGTAAGTTTGCCAAATATGTCAATTGCAGGTGGTGTTAGTAAATTATTGCTATAATCTATCAACTGTATTATAGTTCCAATTCCTATTAAAGATCGGTTAATTTTAATCTTTAAAAGAGTTTAGAATAGAATAGGTTTTTTCGTCAAAAAAAACGGACTTTGCATTCGAGATTATACCTCATACCATTATATAGTAAAAAGTCATTTGAAAATAGAGATTAACCTACAATAAAGTTTTTGGCATACTTTTACAGTCCTAGACCAATAAATACCCTTACATAGATTATAACGTACGAGATTAATAGTATCATGTTGGCAACCTAAATAATTTGACTGATTCACTAAAATATGATAATATATTATTATACAGGGCTTGTAGCTCAGTGGACTAGAGCACGTGGCTACGAACCACGGTGTCAGGGGTTCGAATCCCTTCTTGCCCAAATTTTAGGCTTATCTATTAACAATATTAACAATTATAAATTTATTTATCCTCTCACACCTCTATAGATATTACATTGGATTATAATTTAAGACTTAAGCTAAAAAAATTTACTTGACAAAGATAGCCCTAAGCAACTACCATTAATATGGTATTATGGAGAGGTGGCAGAGTTGGTCGATTGCGTCTGATTTGAAATCAGATGAAGTACAAGCTTCCGTGGGTTCGAATCCCACCTTCTCCGATAAAATTAGAATGTCTTATTTCTAAATATGAAATCAAATTATAAATAATATAATAATATCTCTAACACACCAGCCTAATCAGCCCTCCTTAAAAACACTACCTACGGCTAAAGAAGTACTAATAATAGGCTCGTTTATTCTATTACAGCTATGCCTCTAGTAAATGTTTTTTATTCTCTAAAGTTTAAGAAGAATAGCTCTTTAATTTTTAATTTTTATAGTAATTACTACAATTGTTTAAACAGTATTCAAATTTAGGTTAAAAAGTTATAAGTTTCAGATTTTTTAACGTTTTATTTTAGTAATCTTGATAAAAAGCTTTAAATTAAAGATTTTTAAATAAATATCCTCAAAAAGAAAGTAGTAAAATTTTAAAACCCCGGACTTTATTATTTATGATTAGTCAAAGGGTTTTAAAATTTTAATTAGTTGAATATTTTAATTTCAACATCTACACCCGCAGAAACATCTAAATTACTTAAACTTTCCATTGTTGTTTCTGATGGATAATGTAAATCAATTAGACGCTTATGTGTACGTATTTCAAAATGCTCACGTGAATCTTTATTTACATGTGGTGAACGTAATACACAATAAATACGGCGTTTAGTAGGTAAAGGAACAGGACCTGTCACTTTAGTGCCATTTAAATTAACCGCTTGGATTATACGACGACAAGAATCATCAAGCAAATGTGGTTCATATGCTTTTAGAGCAATCCTTAGCTTTTTTGGCTTCAAACTTAATAAGCTCATATTTTATTTATTATTCTAAAATTTTTGAAACAACACCGGCACCTACAGTTCTTCCACCTTCACGAATCGCAAAACGCATTCCTTGTTCAATCGCAATCGGGTTAATTAATTCGGCAGTCATTTTAATTCTATCACCTGGCATAACCATTTCAGCAACACTACCATCATCACCTGTAAATTGAATGATTGTACCAGTTACATCAGTAGTACGAACATAAAATTGTGGTCTATAACCTGTAAAAAATGGTGTATGACGGCCACCTTCGTCTTTATTCAGAATATAAACTTCAGCTTCGAACTTTTTATGTGGGCTAATTGTTCCTGGTTTAGCAATTACCATACCACGTTCAACATCGGTTTTTTGAATACCACGTATTAAAATACCAACGTTATCACCAGCCATTCCTTCGTCTAACGTTTTTTGGAACATTTCAATACCAGTTACTGTAGTTACTTGTGTGTCTTTTAGCCCTACAATCTCAACCGTTTCTCCAACTTTAACTAAACCTCTTTCAATACGACCTGTTGTTACTGTGCCACGACCAGTAATTGAGAAAACATCTTCGATTGCCATAAGAAATGTTTTATCCGTATCACGTTCTGGTGTTGGAATATAATCATCAACTGAATCCATCAGTTTAAAAATTAAGTCGACCCATTTATCTTCACCACGTTCTTTTGAACCACCTTCCAAAGCTTGTAAAGCCATTAATGCCGAGCCAGAAATAAAAGGAATATCATCTGCTGGGAAGTCATAATTCTCTAGAAGTTCTTGTACTTCAAGTTCAACTAATTCTAATAATTCATCATCATCAACCTGATCAGATTTATTTAGGAATATAACAAGATGTGGTACACCTACTTGCTTAGCAAGCAAGATATGTTCACGTGTTTGTGGCATGGGACCGTCAGCAGCTGATACCACAAGGATTGCTCCATCCATTTGTGCAGCCCCTGTAATCATATTTTTAACATAATCGGCGTGACCAGGACAATCAACGTGAGCGTAATGACGATTTAGTGTCTCATACTCAACATGAGAGGTATTAATAGTAATACCACGAGCTTTTTCTTCCGGCGCGGAGTCAATCTCATCAAACTTTTTTGCTGAGCCTGTACTATTAATCGCTAGCGTAGCGGAAATGGCAGCTGTTAAAGTCGTCTTTCCATGATCTACGTGCCCAATTGTACCAATATTTACATGTGGTTTTACACGTTCAAATTTTTCTCTTGCCATTACTAAATATTTAATTTAAATATTATTACATTTTGATACTTTTGGCGAAACTAAAAAAAAGCTTACTCTTAATACCGGAAGTGGGCAAAAGCTTTATTTGCCTCTGCCATTCGATGAGTTTGCTCACGTTTTTTTATTGCATTACCACTATCTTTAGATGCATCAATTAATTCATTAGCTAATTTGAATGCCATACTTTTTCCTGTACGTGTTTTTGCGGCTTCATTAATCCATCGTAAAGACACATTAGTACCTCTATAGGCACGAATTTCAATTGGTACTTGATACGTGGAACCGCCAACACGTCGTGCTTTGACTTCAACTTGAGGTGTTACATTTTTTACAGCTTTTTCCAAAATAATAATTGGATTTTCTTCTGTTTTTGCCGTAATTATTTCTAAAGCAGTATAAACAATTTTTTGTGCAATTGATTTCTTGCCAGATTTCAATATACGAGCAATTAGTAAATTTACTAAGCGACTTCCGTACCTAGGATCCGGTTGTACCAATGTTGTTTTAGCTCGATTTCGTCGTGACATAATTTAAAGTATTTTATATTTTATCCTTTCGGTTTTTTGCCGCCATACTTCGAACGACTATTCTTACGATCTTTAACACCTCCAGCATCTAAAGTTCCCCTAACTACATGATAGCGACAACCTGGAAGATCTTTAACACGACCACCACGAATTAAGACAACTGAATGTTCCTGAATGTTATGACCGATACCTGGAATATACGCTGTCACTTCGAACCCAGAGGTTAAACGAACACGTGCAACTTTCCTTAGTGCTGAATTAGGTTTTTTAGGGGTTGTAGTATAAACCCGTGTACAAACACCACGTCTTTGAGGGCACGCCTTTAAAGCAGGTGATTTACTTGTTTTCTTATTAGTTATACGTTCAAATCTAACTAATTGTTGTATCGTTGGCATAAATTTTCTTTTCTAAGTTTGATCATCAATTCCATATTTACGCATGAAACGTTCTACACGACCTTGTGTATCAACAAGTTTTTGTGACCCTGTATAAAATGGGTGTGTACCTGACCAAATATCTACTTTTAATATTGGTTTTGTTGAACCAACTTTCATAACAAGTTGACCATCACAATATACCTTAGCATTTGAGTAATATTCCGGTTGTATTGAAGTTTTAGGCATAAAATAAAATGCGTTCTAATAATAAATTAACGTTTTGAATATTGAGGTGCTTTTCGAGCTTTTCGTAGACCATATTTTTTTCTCTCCTTGGCACGCGCATCACGAATAAGAAATCCTTCAGTTTTTAACTGACTTCGGTTTTCATTAGATATATAACAAAGAGCACGAGCTACTCCAAGTTTAATAGCGTCAGATTGACCCCGTAATCCGCCGCCATGAGTATTAGCATATATATCATATGAATTTTCAAGGTTTAAAGCTGCTAAAGGAGATCTAGATGAATTAATATATTGAGAATTGTAATGTAAATATGATGTTCCAGGCCTATGATTTACAATCAGGGAACCATTACCGGGAACTAAGGTAACTTTAGCTACTGATGTTTTTCTACGACCAATTCCAAAGTAAACTGGTTGTATAGATGAATTATTGAAAGACATAATCTATTTGTTCTTCCTCTATATTGAATAATTAAATGTTTGTAATACTAGTGTTTTAAGTTCAAAGATGTTTTAAACGCATAAATAAAATAATCTTGCCTCTTAACAATCGTTATATCTATAAATAGAATTTAACTTTTGATTCTAGCCAACGTAATACCAAAGCGATTTTGTAAACTTTCACACACTTCGTCTGATGACTTTTGTCCAAAGTTTTTAAATTCTAATAAATCTTCTTGGGAATATTCTAACAACTCACTTAACTTATGGACATTAGCACGTTTTAAACAATTATATGCACGTACGGATAATTCTAGCTCTTCTAACATGACGTTATCAAATTTATTCTGGGTTTCCCGTTTCTCAACTACCAAAAGCGGTTGTGAAGAAGTATTTTCTCTAACCTTAAACAAGGCAAATATATTTTCCAAAATTGACGAAGCATTTATAATTGCTTTTTCTGGTTCTATACTCCCATCTGTAGCAATTTCTAAAATTAAACTTTCTACTACTGAGAATGAATTATTATTCGAAGTTTCGACAAAAAAGTTCACTTTGCGTATAGGCATAAAGATCGCATCTAAAGCTAAAAATTCTTGTGGTATTCGATTAATAAATTGTTCGCTAACTGAATAACCATAACCTGATTCAATTAAAACTTCCATTTCAAATTTCGTATGTCCTATCAAACTAGCAATATATTGAGATGGTTCGACTAACGAGATTCCATCAGGTAATTCAATATCTTGAGCTGTGATAATTCCAGGTCCTTGAAATACAAGTCTAGTAGTAACGGGCTCTCTAAGATCGCCCTTAAAAATTATTTGCTTTAAATTTAAAAGAACTTCGATAACATCTTCTTTTAATCCGGGGATTGTTGAAAACTCATGGCTGACGTTACTAATACGTACACCTATAATAGCTATACCTGGAAGATCGGAAAGTAAAACCCGCCTTAATGCATTACCAATAGTAACACCCTGACCTTTTTTTAACGGTTCAATGCAAAATTTTGCAAGAATACTTGTTGCATTTTCAATTTTTGAATTTAAACACTGTATATGAAACATAAGTTAAAAATGTAGACCACAATAATAACGAACAATGAATTTGATTAATTTTTTAAACACGTCGTTTTTTAGGAGGGCGACAACCATTATGCGGTATCGGAGTAATATCTTTAATTACTAAAATTTCTAAACCACATCCTTGTAATGCACGGATTGTTGTTTCCCGTCCGCTACCCGGCCCGCTTAGAACAACGTTTGTTTGACGCATACCTTGCTCATAAGCTAATGAACCGGCCTTTTCCGCAGCTGATTGGGCAGCAAATGGTGTTCCTTTTTTTGCTCCTTTAAAACCACTTCCACCTGCAGATGCCCAAAAAAGTGTGTTACCTTGTTCATCGGTAATATTGACAACTGTATTATTGAACGTTGATTTCACATGTGCAACACCAAAACTAGGTGCTTTTTTCGATTTCTTACTCGTGAACCGTTTAATCATAAAAAATTTATACTAAATTGTAGGATGTTTATCGAGCTTTTTTCTTAGCTGCTACAGTCTTGATTTTGCCTTTGCGAGTACGAGCATTTGTTCGTGTCCGCTGTCCGCGGACAGGTAATCCAACACGATGTCGACGTCCTTGCGCAGAACCAATATCCGTTAACCTCTTAATATTTAATGAATAAACACGTCGTAAATCCCCTTCAGTCTGGTAATTTGCATCTATAAATGTTCGCAATGCGTTAATTTCTTCATCTGTTAAATTCACACAAACGATATCAGGAGAAATTCCTGTTGATTCTAAAATCTGTTTCGAATTTGTAAGTCCAATACCAAAGATGTAAGTTAAACCAACTTCAATTCTTTTATTACGCGGAAGATCGACTCCTGAGATACGTACCATTTGATATCTTTATATTATTTTCGTTTCATTTTTGCTCTACCCTGTCGAACTTTAAGTCTTGGATCACTTTTACAAATTAAGTAAATACGACCGCGACGCTTAACAACTTGACAATCTTTTGATCGGTTTTTTAAATTACCGATCGAACTCACAACTTTCATAAAAAATTGTTATCATTTAAATATTTTATTAAAACAGGAATAAAAATGTAAAAACATTTTTATAGACAATGCTAACTTAATTAGTATAAAAAGTCTATATAGACTTATTGTTTAAATCCTTCATAACGTCGAGATACAAGATAACCACGAATCTGTGAAGTAACATCAATAACAACACCAATTAAAATCAATAGCGAAGTAACATTTTTAAAAAGGGTAATTTGAAAAAAGTTACTAAGCAGTAGTGGAAAAAAGGCTAAAAACGCTAAGAATAATCCGCCCATAAAAGCTAAACGAACTACAGTTTTTTCTATATATTTTGTAGTTGCTTTACCTTGCCGTATTGCAGGTATACTATAAGCCATTTTTGATAGGTTCTGTGAAATATCTTCTGGCTTTAACACTAAAGTAGCATAAAAACAACTAAAAAAAACAACAAGAATAATATTCAGTGTAACTGAATAAAAACTTAATAAACTACCAGCTAGGGTTGGATTACTAGCTAATACGGTACTCAATAATAATTGTATTGGATAAGCGAAAAACACAGCCACTGTCGAACTAAAAACTAAAGGCATGATGCCACCTTGATTTAATTTAAGCGGTATATAACTATTTTTAATTTCTGGCGATTTCTGGTTTTGATTACTAAAATTTGTATTTAATTGCTTTGCCGAAATAATTTCAATTCTTTTATAAGAATCTTGAAAAACAATGATTACGCTGACAACAACAAGATAGAATATAAAACCTGAACCAAAAATTTTACAATTTTCCAAGTACGAAGAATTTTTGAATATCGTATCATTAATACTGTTAAAACTGTTGGGTATACTTCCCACAATGTTTATAAATATGAGTATTGATGAACCATTACCGAGTCCTTCTTCAGTAATCAATTCAGAAAACCACATTGAAAGCATAGAACCTGTAGTTAAAGCTAACACAATTTCTAAAGCTAAGCTCAAACTCCAATTAAAAATAACAGGTTTTACCAAAAAAAATGCTATACCAATGCTTAATACAATTGCCCAACCAAACGCTAAATAACGTGTATAACGAGTTATTTGCTGACGACCGAATTCACCCTCTTCTTTTTGTAATTTTTCTAATTTGGGTATTACAGGGATTAATAATTGAAAAATTATAGAAGCATTAATATACGGTAAAATCCCTAATGTGCCAACACCTAAAAACGAACTTCCAGTTAATGTTTTTGAAAATCCAAAAATAGGATTAAGACTTTGATTTTGTGTAAATATATCTAAATCCACGTTAGGAACTGGAATATATAACCCTAAACGGACAAGAAGTAAGAGAACCAAAATTTTTGTAACTTTTGCTTTTAAAAGAGCTTCTGTTTCTGATTGTTCCACTAAAATTTAAATTCTTTAACGTAAACCGAAAATTATAAGTTATATGAATGAAGTGAACTTAATCCTTTAATTGTTGCACGTGCATTGTTTAACAAATTATTTGATCCTAATTGCTTAGATAATATATTTTTTACACCGGCAAGTTCAAGAACAGTTCGAGTAGCTCCACCTGCAATTACTCCACAACCGGGCGCGGACGGTCGTAAAATAAGCTTGGCTGCACCAAAACGTCCTGTAGTTGCGTGGGGTATAGAATTTGCGCTAGTTAAAGGAACATTAACAATATGTTTTTTGCCGTCTGTTACACCTTTCTTTACAGCTGTAATAACATCCCCTGCTTTACCGACACCAACACCTACTTTACCTTGCTCATTACCAACTACAACAACTGCGCGAAAGCTCATTTTTTTGCCTCCTTTGCAGACTTTTGTTACACGTTGAATTGCTACAACTCGTTCTTGCCAATCTGTTTGTTGTTTACTTGATTTTTTGGAGTTTATCATATCGCTTAATTACTTAAAAAAAATCTTCAATTTAAAGGTTTAATAATTTTTACTTACCAGTTTTACCAGCTTTACGACGTATTTTTTCACCTTCATAAGCAATACCTTTACCCTTGTAAGGTTCAGGAGGGCGAACAGACCTGATTTTTGCAGCAAATTCGCCAACAACATCTAATTCAATACCTGATACAACTATAATTGTTGGGCTTTCTAAGACAATTGATATTCTAGGAGGGGTAATTAGTCGGACTGGGTGGCTATACCCCATATTTAATACTAAATCTTTACCATCTAATTGTGCACGATAACCAACTCCAGAAATCTGTAACTTTTTTGAAAAACCATCAGAAACACCAATTACCATGTTTGAAACTAACGTACGTGATAGACCGTACAGTGCTTGTGCTAAACGGGTGTCTTGAGCTTTTTCTAAAAAAAGGTAATCCTTTTTTTCGTTCAATGTACAACAAATAACTGCGGGTAAGATTCTTGATAAATTTCCTTTCGGCCCATCAACAGAAATTTTTTGTCTTTCAAGTTTGACCGTAACTTTTTGAGGTACATTAATACTACTTTTACCTATACGTGACATAATTTACCTCAAATTTACCAAATGTAACATAAAATCTCACCGCCCACGCCCAATTTACGAGCTTGACGATCAGTCATTAAACCACGAGACGTTGAAATAATAGCAGTACCAAATCCTCCTAAAACACGAGGCAATTTTTTACTAATACTATAAACACGTAAACCTGGTTTACTAATACTTTGAATTTTTTCAATAGCAGGTTTTTTATCAACACCAGTATATTTAAGTGAAAGTAAAAGTGATCCTCCTAAACCATTTCCTAATTCTTCAAACGAAGAAATTAAACCTTCATTCGATAATACATTTGCTATTTCTTTTGTAATTTTCGTAGAAGGGATTTGTACAATTTGGTGCTTTGCTAGATTAGCGTTTCGAATACGAGTTAGCATATCAGCTATAGTATCATTAGTCATGCATTTAATCTTTTTTAATTTAAAAGTTTACGACGCTCTAAAGGCATACCAATTCCTTCTAAAAGAGCTAACGCTTCTTCATCTGTTTTAGCGGTTGTAACAATCGTAATATCAAACCCGCGGAGTTGATCAACGTTATCATATGAAATTTCTGGAAAAACAAGTTGATCCGTTAGACCTAAACTATAATTGCCACATCCATCAAAACCATTTGGACTAATACCACGGAAATCTCTTATTCTTGGTAGGACAATGTGAATCAAACGAGCAAGAAAATCATACATACGCTCGTTACGTAAGGTAACGGATAAACCAATAGGCATTCCATCTCGTATTTTAAACCCAGCTACAGATTTTCGTGCTTTACTAATTATAGGTTTTTGACCTGTGACAGTTGTTAATTCTTTTACACTGATATCAAGCTCTTTCGAATTTTTTGCTGCTTCACCAAAACCCCGATTAATCGAAATAGCTGTTATTTTTGGTACTTGTTCAATATTCTTGTAACCAAAATCATTTATTAATGACGGCACAATGGTTTGTTTATAAAAACTTTTTAAATCTTCTTTTTTCATCAGATTATTATTTACAATACTTTGTATAATCCCAAAATGTTCATATCAGCGTTATAACACTTCTGGGGCTAAAGAAACAATTTTTGTAAAACCTTTTTCTTTTAGTTCGCGTGCAATTGAACCAAATACTCGGGTTCCACGAGGATTATTTTCCTTATTAATAATTACGGAAGCATTATCATCAAAACGTAAACGAGTTCCGTCTTTTCTTGTAATGGAATGTTTAGTTCTTACAATGACAGCACGTACTACATCTGATCGCTTTACGGTAAGGTTTGGTGTAGCATCCTTAACTACACCAATAATAATATCACCAACAAATCCATAACGGCGGTTACTGCCCAGAACTCGAATACACATGAGTTTTTTTGCCCCACTATTATCTGCAACTCTTAAACACGTTTGCGGTTGTATCATTTCTAAAATTTAATTTGAAGATTTTCTCAAAATACGTCCAATCGCCCAGGTTTTCGTTTTACTAATTGGAACAGTTTGTTGAATTCGAACTTTATCACCTAATTTGGAATTAAATTCCGAATCATGTACAGCATATCGCTTAGTACGTGTAATAACTTTTTTGTATCTCTTATGAATAACCCGATCGCTCACGGCAACAATTCTTGTATCATTCATTTTATTGCTAATGACAATCCCTATTTTTTCTTTTACAACCATTTTTAAAATATCTATTATGTAAGACTAAATTAGCAAGGGATCTCTAAATTTGAACGCACGACAATTTTTGTCTTAATAGGTAACTTGTGCGAAGCGGTTTTAAGAACTTTATATGCAGCTTCTTTTTCAAGGCCATTTATTTCAAAAAGGATATGGCCGGGTTTAATGACTGCAACCCAATAACTAGGAGCTCCTTTTCCTGAACCCATGCGTGACTCGGCTGCACGTTCTGTGATAGGTTTGTCTGGGAATATTCGAATCCAAATTTTTCCTGAACGTCGAACATATCTAGTTATACTTCGACGTGTTGCTTCAATTTGGCGGGATGTTAACCAAACTGGCTCTAAAGCTTGTATTCCAAAATCGCCGAAAACGACAGTATTTGATTTTGTGGCAATTCCTTTTAATCTTCCTCGATGTAATCTACGAAATTTGGTTCTCTTAGGAAGTAGCATGAATTTTTTTTATATATTTTTAATACAGTAATTATGAAATAATTTCCTTATCAAAGATCCACACTTTGATCCCTAAAATCCCATAAGTAGTTAAGGCTTCGTGGGTAGAATAGCTAATATCTGCTCTAATTGTTTGAAGCGGAACACGTCCTTCACGAACCCATTCAGCTCTCGCAATTTCGGCACCGTTCAAACGGCCAGAAACTTGAATTTTAAAACCTTTAACGCCACTTTTTTGAAGTCGTTGTGCAGTTTGTCGCATTGCTTTTCTAAAAGCTACCCGTTTTTCTAACTGATCCGCAAGTGATCGAGCAACTAACGAACTTTCATTTTCGCTTTTAGCAATTTGAATCACGGTTATACGAACTTTTTTTACCCCTTTAAGTTCACTTTTCAATTTTAAAATTATATTATCTATTGAAAGTGAATCTTCTGGGCTTGTAGTTATCAGTTTAGGACGAGCTGCATGAATTAATAATTCAATTTGATTAACTTTTCTTTTAATTTCTAACTGAGAAATACCGGCTTTACTATAAACTGTATTCCACTCTTTTTCAAAAAATGATCGGATCTTATAATCTTCTTGCAAAACTTTACTATATACGCCGTAGTTTGCAAACCACGTCGAACGGTATGGTTTATTAATGCCAATTCGAAAACCTGTTGGATGTGTTTTTTGTCCCACAAAAATATTTTAATTAAAAATTCTATTCTATTTTGATACACTAAGAAGCTACCACAATAGTTATATGCGACGTAGGTTTCAAAATCTTAAACGCCCGACCTTGAGCACGTGGGCGAAAACGTTTCATAACAGGTCCTTGATTAGCAACTGCTGATTTTATAAACAACTCGGTTTCATCAAGATTCATATTATTTTGAGCGTTTGCTGCGGCAGACCGTAAAACCTTAATAATTGGTTCACACGACGCGTAAGGCATAAACTCTAAAAGGACAAGAGCATCCTTGTAACTTTTTCCTTGTATTTGTTTAAGCACCCGACGTATCTTATTAGGCCCCATACGAATATACTTAGAAACAGCTCGAACTTCATTATTTTGCAGAGAACTTTTAACCATGAAACTGAATTATGTAAGTCTAACGTTTGGATTTTTTATCCTTCTTAATATGTGAACGAAATGTTCGGGTAGGTGAAAACTCACCTAATTTATGACCAACCATTTGTTCAGAAACAAAAACAGGGATATGTTGTTTGCCATTGTAAACAGCAAAAGTATGACCAATCATATTTGGAAGAATTGTTGAAGAACGTGACCATGTTTGAATAATATCTTTTTTGCCAGACATATTCATTGCCTCGACTTTTTCCATAACATAAGAAGCCACAAAAGGACCTTTCTTTAAAGAACGTGTCATTCGAATAATTATTATTAATTTCGTATTAGCCTTTTTCTACGTTTAACGGCGCGAACGGAGTATATATTTGTTACTTACTTTCGTTGGTTTGCGTGTTTTAGTACCAAGGGCAGGTTTACCCCAAGGATTTACTGGCCGAGCACGACCAATTGGAGAACGTCCTTCTCCACCACCGTGTGGATGATCAATTGGATTTTTAACGACACCCCGAACATGTGGTCGACGACCTAACCATCTATTACGGCCGGCTTTACCTAATCTAACATTAGAAAACTCAATATTTCCAACTTGACCTAAAGTGGCGTAACATCGGTTATGCACTAAACGTATTTCACCGGAAGGCAATTTTAATGTTACAAAATCACCTTCTTTAGCAATTAATTGTGCATAAGTACCAGCAGCTCTAGCAATTTGGCCGCCTTTACCTAATGTCAATTCAACGTTATGCACAATACTACCTAATGGCATAGCCGAAAGGGGCATTGCACTACCAATTTCAATTGGTGAATTACTACCAGACGAAACAATCATCCCAACTTTTAATGAACGTGGACACAAAACATACCGTTTTGTACCGTCTTCGTAGTACAAAAGTGCTATGTGTGCATTACGATTAGGATCATATTCAATACTTGTAACCTTAGCCGTAATAATATTAACTTCAGAATTAGAGCCTGCTCGATTAAATTGAATAATACGATATTTTCTTTTATGGCCTCCACCACGATTCCCGAGCGTAATTACTCCACGATTATTTCTTCCACTACAGGCTTTTTTACCAAAAGTTAAAGCTTTTTGTGGTTTGTCTGCTGTAATTTCGTTAAAGAATAAACTAGAACGAGAACGAGTGCCAGGGCTATATGCCCGATACAAACGAATTGCCATATAAAATTGTATGTATAAGATAGACTATTAAAGCTTTTAAATAAGCACCTAATTTCTAATTTTCTTCGTAAAATGCAATAGAATTTTCGGATGCGAGTGTAACTATTGCTCTTTTGTATCTCGGTTTTTTACCAATAAACTTTTGAAATCTACGAAATTTTAATGGTCGTAACGAAGTATTAACCGCAATTACTTTAACATCAAACAATTCTTCGATCGCAGCTTTGATTGAGATCTTATTTGATTTCTTATCAACTGCAAAGCTATATTGATTATTTTGTAAAAGCTGAGTAGCTTTTTCAGTTAAGATTGGATATTTTACCAACGATACCACTGGTTTTTGATTTAAGGTCATATATCTATGTAAATACTTAATCATAGTCAATAAAACAATAGCTTATTTAATTAGACCTTTATAAAGATACTAAAATTTAAATCTACGCGACAGTAGATATTCTTAATATATTTTCTTTTTTACCTGGTACTGCACCTTTTACGACAAGTATATTTTCGGGCCCGCTAGTAAATAAAATTTCGCTATTATTAATAGTTATAATTTTATTTCCTAATTGTCCAGCCATTTTCTTGCCAGGATATACACGACCCGGAGTACTACCTGCACCAATCGAACCGGGCAGTCGGTGATTTTTTGAGCCGTGTGTCATAGGGCCACGACTAAAATTATGGCGTTTTTGGTTTCCCGCAAAACCTTTACCAATACTTCGTCCTGTTACATTTACTTTTTGTCCTGGACAAAAAGAATCTACATTAAGTATTTGACCCAATTTATAATCATTTGGATCAGCAGTTAAAAATTCGTTAGAATATTTAAACCCTTTAACTCCGGACTTTTGAAGATGTCCGGCTTGGGGCTTAGTCAATTTATGTAATGATTGTTCAACATAAGATACTTGAATAGCATTATAACCTTCGTTATCAATAGTTTTTATCTGACTAACTTGACAATCCTCTATTTTGATAAGTGTAACTGGAAGAGCTGTTCCATCGTTAGAAAATATTTGAGCCATTCCGAGTTTTCTACCAAATAAACTAATAGACATATTAAACTTTCGTTATCTAATCATATAGACTATGCAAAATTCATAGTAGAATGAATTTTTTTATCCCAACCTAATAAATAGGCATAAATATGAATAATTATATGTCAAATTTGACTGCTTTGTCTAGTTACCACACATAATACAAGCAATTAGATTAAGAACTTAAGTTCCAATTACTTAATTTCTAGTTATAAAATTACGATAATAAAATATAAGTCAAACCTAAAATTAATAGGGGGTAAACACCACTTTATTGAAAAATTTATTAATGTTAGTATAAGACATACCAAAATAATAAGATTTTTATTACGTATACGATATTTACGAACAAAATAAATTAATAGACTATAAAAACCAAATGTCAAAAGTTATTGGAATTGATCTGGGCACAACAAATTCAGTTGTAGCAATCATGGAGGGTGGAAAACCAGAAGTAATAACAAATCCTGAAGGACAGCGTACAACACCTTCGGTAGTTGCTTATACAAAAAAAGGTGATTTATTAGTAGGTCAAATTGCTAAACGCCAGGCTGTCATTAATCCAGAGAATACATTTTATTCTATTAAACGCTTTATTGGACGTAAATCAGGTGAGGTTAACGACGAATTAAGACAAGTTTCGTATAAAGTTATTCAAACAGGCGATACTATTAAACTTGACTGCCCTGCACTTAATAAACAATTTTCAGCTGAGGAGATTTCGTCTCAAGTTTTACGTAAATTAGCTGAAGATGCGACATCATATCTTGGTGAAACTGTTACACAAGCAGTTATAACAGTTCCTGCTTATTTTAATGATTCACAAAGACAGGCAACAAAAGATGCAGGCCTAATTGCAGGTCTAGAAGTTTTAAGAATTATTAATGAACCAACAGCGGCTGCATTATCGTATGGTCTAGACAAAAAGGATAACGAAACAATTCTCGTTTTTGATTTAGGTGGTGGTACATTTGATGTTTCTATCCTAGAAGTAGGTGATGGAGTTTTTGAAGTATTGTCAACATCAGGTGATACACATTTAGGAGGGGACAATTTCGATGCCCAAATTGTTCAATGGCTTGCGAAAGAATTTAAAGATGATGAGGGTATCGATTTAACAAAAGATAATCAAGCATTACAGCGTTTAACCGAAGCCTCTGAAAAAGCAAAAATTGAATTGTCAAATCTAAGTGAAACTACAATAAATATTCCGTTTGTTATTGTAACACCTGATGGTCCAAAACATCTAGAAAAAGACTTAACTAGAGCTAAGTTCGAAGAATTATGTTCAAGTTTAATTGGTCGTTGTGAAACACCAATCAAAAATGCTTTAAAAGATGCAGAATTAACACCAGATTCAATAGCTGAGAATATTCTAGTTGGTGGTTCAACGCGAATTCCTGCAGTTCAAAAATTAGTTAAGAAGATACTTGGCAAGGGTCCTAATCAAACTGTAAATCCGGACGAAGTTGTAGCAATCGGTGCAGCAGTTCAAGCTGGAGTATTAGGCGGTGAAATTAAAGACATTTTATTACTAGACGTTACACCATTATCTTTAGGTGTTGAGACTTTGGGTGGAATAACAACTAAAATCACACCAAGAAACACAATAGTACCAACTAAAAAGTCCGAAACTTTTTCGACCGCAGTTGATAATCAACCAAATGTTGAAATTCATGTTCTACAAGGTGAACGAGAATTAACAAAAGATAATAAGAGTTTAGGGACGTTCCGATTAGAAGGCTTAGAATCAGCACCAAGAGGTATACCTCAAATTGAAGTTACTTTTGACATTGATGCTAATGGTATTTTAGCTGTTACAGCAAAAGATAAAGAAACAAATAAACAACAATCAATCACTATAACAGGGGCTTCGACATTACCAAAAGAAGACGTTGAACGTATGGTAAATGAAGCAGAATTAAATGCGGTTATGGATAAAGAGAAATCTGCTTTAATTACAGCCCAACTTCAAGCTGATACGGAGTGTTATCAGATTAAAAAAGAACTTGAAACACCAGATTCTAAAATTAATCAAGAAAGTAATAAACAAAAGAAAGAGAAAATTACATCATTGATTAGCGAATTGGAAGCATTACGTCAAACTGAAGATATAGATTCAATTCAACAATCAATGGAAAAATTAAAAATTTTATTAGAAGGGCTTACGGATCAAACACCAGATGTTGTGGTGTAATTCTATAAGACACGAAGGAATAACCTAAATAAAAAAATAGTATATCTAAATTAACTTATCTATGTTTTAAGTAACATAAATTTAGAAACAGTTTTTAGATCTATTTAGGTTGATATGATCTAAAAAAATTTTTTAGGTGCTATCAATAATTTATTACAAGGTATTAAGTACATCCGTTTAGAAGTATAAATTGAATTCTTATAGGTTTCAGGACAAATGGTCTTAAGATTCTAGACCAACCCTCGAGCCAACCATCGTTTAAAATATTACATTTGTTGTTAAAAGTTTGATAATCGTAAAAAGAACACAGACAAGGGAAAATAACTAATTAGAGAAATTTCTTAAAAGAGCTCTTTTTGTGTTTCTACCTAGTCTTTTTATCGAATCAAATTTTTGATTAAATTTTCGTTTACCCGCTAATTTAGACGTTTCTTTTAGGCTTAAAAAATGCCCCGTTAGGTAAGTTTACAACCTATTATTTTGAAAAAATATAACTTAAGCTAAGAGATGGCAAAAAAAAATACCTGAAGATCTTACGAGGTTGCATTTTTCAATAAAGGGTATAAATTCTTATTGGAGTTCTAAAAGCGAGTATGTATTTTCACAGAATGTACTATCATACGACCTTGGTGAATAGCGTTTCCACAAACTTTCTTAGATGAAAAACTTATATTTGTTAAGCAAGATGGACAGAGTAAAGATATCCGTGCTATAATTGAAAGTATAGTTAATTATAAATCTAAAACAGTAAGATCGAGCTAATTATACCTTCAGTGATAGTGGATTTTATTTTGTTAAACTTTATAGGTGTTTATGAATCTATCGAATCTATCTGATAACAGTCCTCATTATATCTCGATTAGAAAATCTAATACTAAAAGTATTAAAGTTGATTTGTACGGATGTACGAGCATTAAAGAACAGATTCTTGATTATACTAGTTATACGCCTCCTCATCTTACCATGGCTCAAAGATTTTCTGATTACCAACAAAAAAGTAAATTTGATATAGGACCATGGATAACAGATACATCAGAGAAATTCTTTGATGATCATCCGGGAGAAGAATTTTATATTGTGACACCGTCTGATCGCCCACTTGAGTTAGTACTTGGAAACACGAACACTCAAACAGCGGCAAGAAAACGAAACAGGACGCCAGAAAATTGGAGACAAGTAACGAGAAAAGAGAGGAACGTTGGATATGAGTCGGCGATACATTCTCAACATACGTCACTTGCAGAAACCCCACATATTTTTCTGTTCAGATCTATTCTCGAAGCAGATGAGTTTATAGACTATCTTATAGAAGAAACAGATGAAGTCTATTATCGTTCAACAGATCATTGGTGGAAACCGTTTCACATTGCAGCCTATGATTCAGAGTCTTTGAAACTTCTTAGCGATAGATACAATGATATTTTAAAATCCGATTTCCCTGATGAAAAGTTCACTGGGATTAAGTGGACGATTGTTCCAACCAGAATTTGTAAAGACGAGTGTGATGAAATAGACGGGGTTCGCTGGCTAAGAGACGATAAAAAAATACCTGAAGATCATACGGAGGGGCATTTTTCAATAAAGGATATAAATTCTTATTGGAGTTCTAAAAGCGAGTATGCATTTTCACAGAATGTACTATCATACGACCTTGGTGAATAGCGTTTCCACAAACTTTCTTAGATGAAAAACTTATATTCGTTAAGCAAGATGGACCGAGTAAAGGTATTCGTGCTATAATTGAAAATATAGTTAGTTATAAATCTAAGACAGTAAGATCTAGCTAGTTATACCTTCAGTGATAGTACTTTTGCTCTGTTAAACTTTATAGAAATCTATCTAATACCAAAAGTATTAAAGTTGATTTGTACGGATGTACGAGCATTAAAGAACAAATTCTTGATTATAATAGTTATCAACCTCTTTATCCTAAATATATTTAACAACGCAAAAGTAAATTCGGAGTATATACAGAAGATAAATTCTTCGATAATCATCCGGGAGAAGAATTCTACATTGTGACACCGTCTGATAGTAAACTTGAGTTCGTACTTGGAAACGCGAACACCCAAACAGCGGCAAGAAAAGAGAAGAACGCTTGATATGAGTCGGCGATAAATTCTCAACATACGTCACTTGAAGAAACCCCCATATTTTTATGTTAAGATCTATTCTCGAAGCAGATGAGTTTATACACTATCTTATAGAAGAAACTAGATGAAGTCTACTATCGTACAACAGATCATTGTTGAACACCGTTTCACATTGTAGCTTATGATTTAGAGTCTCTGCAACTTCTTAGCGATAGATACGATGATCTTTTAAAATCTTATTTCCCTGACGAAAAGGTCACTGGGATTAAGTGGACGATTGTTCTAACCAGAATTGAGTGTGTTGAGATAGACGTGGTTCGCTGGCTAAGAGACGATAAAAAAATACCTGAAGATCATACGGAAGGATATTTTTCAATAAATGATATAAATTCTTATTGGAGTTCTAAAAGCGAGTATTCAGTTTCACAGAATGTACTATCATGTGACCTTGGTGAATAGCGTTTACACAAACTTTCTTAGATGAAAAACTGATATTTGTTAAGCGAGATGGTCGGATCAGCGGTACTCGGGCTATAATTTAAAATATAGCTAGTTAGACGTTTAAAAATTGTATTTTTTAAACTTAATATAGGTTTATGAATTTGTTTTATAACAGTCCTCATTATATCTCGATTAGAAAATCTAATACTAAAAGTGTTAGAGTTGATTTGTACGAATTTAATAGACATAAAAAACAACTTCTTGATTATAATCGTTATAAGACTTTTTATTCTAAATATGGAATTGATATCTCGAAATAAAAACTTGGGCGTAATTTTTGAGAATTAATTTTATATTTTGAAGGTATGCGACTACTTAAAATTATTATATAAGTAAATACACATCATCCTCGCGAAATAAACATAGCAGAACCTTTTTCGTACTTCTTCTTAAATTTTTCATAGTGTTATATTTTTTGTTGAAATCTTTTTCTCCTTTTAGTACATAGGCTTCGTTTAAACCTAAAAAGTGAGTTTCGAATAACCGTTTGTGGGATTTGTTTAATCGAACTCTTTCTCTACCGATTCGGAAACACTATCGACATCAGTCTTTTCAATTTTATTTACTGCTTGAACTTCGGCTATTCTTAAATCTCCTTCAGACGAAAAATCTAAACGGGCAGAAAAATTGACCCTTCCGAGTGCTCATATGTTCCGTTTTGATGTCTTACTTAATGAATTGTTCTAAAATATCATTAATTGATGTTTTAACATCGATATTAGACAGTTTGTAATTTTTACGTTCGATGAAATTGATGCTACGACGATACAATTCTAGTTTTAACTGAATGATTTCCTGATTTAGTTTAATAAAAATTTATAAAAAAATTAAAATAATTTCTATCTATGCCAGAACAGTAAACCCATTTTAAAGTCGAAGAAAATAGAGGTTTCGTTAATTTGAAAATGTTAATAATTGATTTTGATAGTATGAAAAATTGTGATCTATTTCTGTTAACTTTGTTTAAATTTTTGATAGTAAACAAGCATCTCTGTAAACTAAACGGAGAGTCTGCAATGAGAGAATTAAATTTTGTAAATTTTTTTTCGACATACGATAAAGCAAAACTTATTCATACAAAAATAATCAATCAAGTGTTTGAAATAGTGCTGGAACGTAATGAAAAACTTATAACCGCAGGTTTCTTTGGTTTTCGGGATAGATTAAAAATATTCATGTCAGATTTCAAAAAACACTCCCCGATATTTGAAAGTTATGTCAATACTCGCTTAAAATACGATTCTAACGAAATTTACAATATGAAACAAAGTGACATTGAAAGTTTCGTCACTTTAACTTCGGCTAAAAGGATTGGTCACAGTGGAATTTCGTTAAAAGATAAAGAACTTGTAATGTGGAGATTCGATGAATTTACCACTATAGTAGGTCGTTTTAGTCCGATGAATAGGACCGTCGAACCTTGGAAAAAAATATGCAATCTAGTTTTACTCAATTAGCAGGTCGAATTTCATGTGTGGGAAGTGAGAACGAAGGCAGCCCGAACTGTATAGCAATTATAGCTCGTGTTTCAAAAAAGAAACAAAAAACAGAGGAGGACTTTGGTAGATTTACTTGGATTGATTGCTTAAAACTTTTTGACGCAATACCATTTAAAATAAATGAGAAAATTGTATTTTGCTCTTATAATGCAAAAACTTCAATGAAGGAAGACGATGTTACGCTTTCCTCACCAGAAAATAAAAAGATATATTACTACCGTATCGAAGAAGTGAGTTCTGACCGGTCATTTGATAAGATTTTTAATCACCTAGAAATGCCACCAATAAAAAAACACGAAAGCATTAGCAAAAAACATTAAAATTTCCAACCTGATGCCCAAAACTGGCGAAGTTTCTGATCTTTTAACCGGATCTACCAAAAGCTGTATTCGATACACAATTGGTTTGAGAGAACAATTACTAAGCGAATTAGAAACAACCTATAGTTTGGACCTAAAAAATTTTTCAGTGCGATTCAAAAATAATGCTAGTCATCTATTCTCAACTTTAACTTCTGAATCGTTGAAGTCTCAACTAATTGATTCAGAGTTAAAGTATCGATCAGCAATTTCTTCCAAAGAAATAAGTGTAGAAATAAGTTTTGAATCTCATTTGTTAGACTCTTGGGTTAATAACCAAAAATCTAAACACTGAATAAAAAGGAAGCCACTACTTTTAAAAGTTTCCTTAACAAATTGAATGGCTAATTCAACTATTTGATCCCACTGTTCTGGTGAAATTTGAGAAAAATTTATTCTTTTTTCATTACTAATAACGACTACATCAGCCGCTATCAAAAATATTTGATGAATTGGCACTCCTACAGGAGCCATAATATTTAAATAAAATAAATCTACTACAACTAAAATCGTAAATGTTTTAAATAGTCTTTTAATAAACTTTTTTAGCTTCATAAATATACCCATTGGGTTATAACCTATTTAAAATTTTAAATTCATATTAATGCGCACCTATATAGTTCGTTTGAAGATGGATCTGCGACCGATAAAGTTGAATTATTTCTAAACTTTTCTCAAACTTATAAAAGTAAATTTAAATCTATACTTGACAATTTCCGATACTTTTATGTCGGGTTTACCATTTATTCTTTTAGAGGAAGAAAACGTGTGGTCAAATGCACCAATTTGGATATGACGTAGTTCTTCAGCGCACTATTTTGGGTATAGTTATCGGCCTATACTAACAAAAATCTAAATTAGGTAAAATTATTTTAAGTGAAAGTAGAATTGCTGAGATTGGTGAAGGAAAAAGATTAGTGACAAAATAATTTAGCAAGGCTTGATATAGCCGTTAGCGGTTCTAGTTCACCCAGAGTTATTAGCCTTTGTTCATGGATTAGTGTTCGTTTATAGTTAAGCTTTGAACTAGTTTATTAAAGATTTACGACAATAAAATTTATAGAATGATTGATTCACACTCCAAAAGTATTAGACAGAACTTAAACAAATTATTCATTCTTTTTAAATTTAATTCAGAGCGTTTGTGAACACTCTGTTGTAAAATTATTAATTGTATATTAACAATTCATTTATTAGCTTCCAAGTTTAAATGCGTCTACTATCAAACCATAAATTAAACCGATTTTGAGAAAATTTAAAATATTCAACGAACATACAATGCAATATTTTTTATTTAATGTGGGCGGAATTTTAGAATAAGTGTAGTAAAAAATTTTGTTGATAATTTCTAAACCAGATACAATCAATGCAGCACCAATAATTGACCATTCTTGAAATTCGCCTAAGGTAGTATCAAGGATACTAGACATTAAAAAACCACTTAAAAAACCAATTATATTTAATATCATTCTTAATTATACTATTTTTCTCTTTTTATAACACTAATCAAATAGGAACTTAAATAATTTTAACAACACATAAAGACTAGTTTTTTTAATTACACTGTTATAAACTAATAAACATCATGTATAGTATAGTATTAACTAATATCTTTATTTTTTTAAGTAGGGTGTATTTTATGAACGAGATTCAAAGTCAAAACGATATATTAGATTTACAAATATCTTCTCCTACATTTGGAGGTAGTACCGGAGGTTGGTTACGGGCTGCAGAAATAGAAGAAAAATATGCTATTACTTGGACTAGTAAAAAAGAGCAAATTTTTGAGATGCCGACAAGTGGCTCTGCAATAATGAAAAAAGATGATAATCTTCTTTACCTTGCAAAAAAAGAGCAGTGTTTAGCATTAGGCACTCAACTCCGTACAGGGTTTAAAATTAGCAACTATAAAATTTACCGTATTTTACCTAACAGTGAAGTACAGTATCTACACCCCAAAGATGGTGTTTTCCCAGAGAAATTAAATGCTGGACGAGTTGGAGTAGGAAATATCCTACATTCCATTGGTAAAAATCCTCAGCCAGTTAATGTTAAATTTACAGGTAAAAATACTTTTGATGGAGTTTTAACAAATTAATTCTTGAGAAGATATAACCCTTAAATCATGTAATATAGTTAGGTCTATTTTTGTTTATAATAAATAAATTTTTCTAAATACTTGAAAAATCTTCTATTAAGTAGCTTATAATTAGGTTTAATGTTTATTGCGCGATTCGTCAGAAATTAATTAGTAAAAAAATTAGAAATTTAGATTAGCTATGTTGAAAAATAAATTTTTATTAGGAAGTCTTTTAGTTACTTTTGTTTTTAGTACCCACATCTCTTCAGCTAATGCATTAGAATTAGATGAAGATACAAGAACTGTAACATTAGATGGTAAAGGAAATACAGTAATAGTTAGCGTAGAGCAAGTCAAGCGAGGAAAAAGATTATTTAATACTGCTTGTGGGGCATGTCATGTTGGTGGTGTTACAAAAACAAACCCCAATGTTGGTTTAGATGTTGAGTCACTTAGTTTAGCTACACCTGCGAGAGATAATGTTACGAGTCTTGTAAATTATTTTAAAGAGCCGATGAGCTATGACGGAACAGATTCAATAGCAGAACTTCATCCAAGTATTAGAAGTGCGGATATTTTTCCAAAAATGAGATCATTAACAGATGAAGATTTATTTGCAGTTGCTGGACATATCTTAATTCAACCAAAGGTTGTTAATGAGAAATGGGGTGGTGGTAAAATATACTACTAAAGTATAATACATGTATTTAAACGATTTTATACATAGAGATATACTTTTAACATTTTTAATGTAAACTATAGTATAGTAAATATTAAGAGTCTTTTTTACTTTATAGATTATTGTAATACCTATGACAATATGTATTTATTAATGTCGTAGTTATTACAGTCAGAAGATGATTTCTGAGTATACGAAATTATATATGGGTAGGTTTGGTATAACATGGTTATCAATACATATAAGTTACATTACGAACCGTTGAACCGCTTACAAAAACTACCGTACGACAAAAGTATTTGGCTGTAAATATTATTTGTAATATTATATTCATTGTCGTGAATGTATAATATATGTAACAGGTGTAAATCTGGGAGGTCTTAAAGCCATAAAATAAATTTAATTATAAATACAAAATCATGACTACAACTTTAGAAAGACGCGCAAGCGCAAGCTTCTGGGAGCAATTCTGTGCATGGATCACTTCAACTGAAAACAGACTATATATTGGTTGGTTCGGTTGTCTAATGTTCCCTACACTACTTACAGCTATTTCAGTTTACATTATTGCTTTTATAGCTGCACCTCCAGTAGATATCGATGGTATTCGTGAGCCCGTTGCTGGCTCTTTACTTTACGGAAACAACATCATTTCTGGTGCTGTAGTACCAAGTTCTAACGCTATCGGCGTACACTTCTACCCAATTTGGGAAGCTGCTTCAGTTGATGAGTGGTTATACAACGGTGGTCCATACCAGTTAGTTGTATTCCATTTCTTCATTGGCGTATGTGCTTACATCGGTCGTGAGTGGGAACTTTCATACCGTCTTGGTATGCGTCCATGGATTTGTGTTGCTTTCTCAGCTCCAGTAGCTGCTGCAGCTGCAGTTTTCGTAATCTACCCAATCGGGCAAGGTTCATTCTCAGATGGTATGCCTCTAGGTATCTCTGGTACTTTCAACTTTATGCTTGTTTTCCAAGCTGAGCACAACATTCTAATGCACCCATTCCACATGCTTGGTGTTGCTGGTGTATTCGGTGGTTCATTATTCTCAGCTATGCACGGTTCTCTTGTAACTTCATCATTAATTCGTGAGACTACAGAAAACGAATCGGCTAACTACGGTTACAAGTTCGGTCAAGAAGAAGAGACTTATAACATCGTTGCAGCTCACGGTTACTTTGGTCGTTTAATCTTCCAATATGCTTCATTCAACAACTCTCGCGCACTTCACTTCTTCTTAGGTGCTTGGCCAGTAGTTGGTATCTGGTTCACTTCTATGGGTGTTGCTACTATGGCATTCAACCTAAACGGTTTCAACTTCAACCAGTCAGTAGTTGATTCTCAAGGTCGTGTAATCAACACTTGGGCGGATATCCTTAACCGTTCAAACCTAGGTATGGAAGTAATGCATGAGCGTAACGCTCACAACTTCCCTCTAGATCTAGCTTCTGGTGAGTCATTACCAGTTGCTTTAGTTGCTCCTTCGGTTGCAGCATAATCTTAAAAACCTCATCCGTAGTAAAATTTTACTACGGATGTTTAATAACCAATAGAAGCAATGAGGTTAAAAGTATTAGCATTCTTATTAGTAACACTTGTACAACCATTGTCGAAACGTGCGGGTGGAAATATGGAAGGGAATTATAGTCTGGAAGATAAACTTGTTAGGTTGTTTTGGGCAACATTTATATTTACAGTCTCCCGGTGGTATATTGAGTGGTAAAACTTAAGTATAATCTAGACTAGTTATCAATTAGTCTAGATTAAATATTAGCCATATAAATTAAAACGTATGAGTAAAAAAGTGGGTAAAAGACAAAAATTTAAACAATGCCTCAAATCAACCGGTCAGAAAATTGTATCAATTGCAAAATCTCGAGTTATGACACGAGTTTTGCCTTTGTTTGTATTAGTTACAATTTTAAACCCGATGAATGTTACGCATTTAATAAAGATTATGCCCTACAAGAGCAACTAGGATATTTATTTTGGGTACTTTTATTTGCTAGGTTTTGGTAAAAACATTACCTTTATCGCTAGTGAGTACCACGGAGCAAAAAATGTAAAACTTTTATATATGATATATTCTTCTCCCAATGAGCTCTAAAAACTATATATAAACTGATTAAGAAAGAATAAACAATCAAATAAAAGTACCCAAAATAACATAAAGGAGAAAGTTAGGGATAATAATGTTTTTTATTTTTACTCATAAATAATTTAGACAACTCGTTAATTTATTTATACCAACAAATTGTCTACGATCTAAAGTGGTTCTACTTTTTCTCTCCGTTTTTCTCTTGGAGCTGGTTTTTTAATAATTGATAAATTCCTACACAACCTTTAACAAGCTTATCAGGAATTCGTGACCATGCTTGACTTAATGATAAACCTTCACCTAATGAACTCTCTACACGACGTTCAATCTCTTGCTAAAAATAACCACTATCGCACTGATAACGAGTCGGACCAAAAAATTCAATGGGAGTTACCTCTGCGCCGTACCACATTGTACCAAAAGTAATAAGTGCTGTAAAAAATACAGCCGAGGTACTACTTTAAAGTACAGTCTCCTATATTGGATGTTATACGGTCCATAAATTTTTAAAAAGTTAAATTTTCTTTTTTCCATTGATATAATCGTTCTTCTTTAGTATTTGTACCTAAACCTTTAATATATTTAAATTTACTGTCAACGAATTTCTTAACTGAAAGACAGTAAGCTTTCCTTAAATTCAAGAAATTAGCAATATACATATTATTTAGCGAGAACTGGAAAAGTAGTTTTCCAAGGTATACGTGTAAAGCAAGAACGTAATACATGTACGTCTCGACCAAGACGACTATCTAATAACCGAATGACGTGCCCATTTCCTGTAAATCTAATAGTCGTAGCTGTTGCTACATCGAACTTGTCTATAGGGTAGCGTAAACAAGTACGACCATGAGTAGCGATTTTTATTTTACAACCGTTGTCAGTTAAAAATTCTTCGTAAAACTTTAGCTTGTCACTAAGCTCGTTCTCGGTCAAATCTGGTCGGAACAAAAGTAAAACCTCATATAATTCTAATTCGTTTCTCATATGAAAATATATATTAATATAATTAGAATACCTTATTAGCACTATACCACAATTATAAACATGTCACTATACATCGAGATTTAAATTGTACTGTTAAACTTATAATTCTGCTAACGATATACAAATTTTTGTTGTTTTAATATGATTCTTTAATTAAACAGAACCAACACTGTAAATTTTTCTAGCATCTAATTAAAGATTTTATGACTCTTTTAATCATTTAGCTCGACCACAAGTAGTCTTAGCTTTGGACGTGGGAGATCGATATAACACCTTTTCAAACCTCATTCACCCCTTCATAAACTACTTCAGGTTCTATATTATGATCTTCACTTTTTATGTAACTTAGACTTCTGTCACGCAATTCTGATTTTAATTGAATTATTTCGTTGTTGAGTTTAATGAAATTGTTATTTATTTTCTGTTGAGACATAATAAATGGAACTCTATAAGTGACGTCATAAGCTTTGTTATCTTTGCAAATTAAATCTGTTTTTTTACATTTCACAAGTAATCCACACTTTGTAAGCCCGCGAAAGATATTTTGAATAGATCTACTATTTAGGTCATCAGATAGGCTGTAATATTCGGCTAGCTGTTTTCTTTTCTCACTCCCTATCGTAATTGAATAATTATTACACTCTATCCAGTTCGACAGAATTATATTGAATTCTAAAGATTGGGTCACCTGGGACTCGAACCCAGAACTATTCGGTTAAAAGCCGAGTACTCTACCATTGAGTTAGTAACCCCTTAAAAATATATTAACATTATATAATGATCTTGTTTTCTTTCATAGGAGCTTTTTAATATATATAGTATCTTTACGAAGTAAATGTTTTCAAAAAGCGTTCAAAGTAGAAGAACATGTGCAATTTCTATATCATCATAAAAATCCGTTACATAACGGGAAAAATATCGTATAAATTTTTAAGATAACTCCCTCTAAAAGGACAATTGTATGCTGATCTTTAGTTAACCCGATTTCTGACTACCCGAGCATAATACCCAAGTTTTTAAAACGTAGTCGTTTTATGGCTCGTTCCTCATTGCCCGTTATTAACTTGGTGATACTTACCCTACCCAACCCCAGCTTTTTAAAGAAGATTATTTTAAAATATACTTACAAGCATTCCTGTTTAATGTTTGGTAATTAAGAATGATCTAACCACTTTAAGATTCAAACTTGAAATGAAAGGTGATTTTTTACAAAAATATCACCTTTTACTTAGTTCCAGGAAATTTAAAGAAATTTGAGAGTAAGGTCTTCTACCATTTTTTAGATTACCTCGAAAAAAGATTATGTTTATAATATTGTTTTACAAATTGGTTAATGGTTAGGTTGTGAGTAGGCAAAAGAAAACTCTCTTCGAGTGCCACATTAAGCTCTGACTATGTCACAGAATTAAGTTTTTACGTTATATTGATAGTGAAAATCTTGTTAATTTGTTGAACCTTTTAGTTTTTTGATAATATTACGTTCTCATTCTTTGTCACTTGTTTCTTTTTTGATACACATTAGATTATGACACCACGTAAAACAAAATCTGATTCTTCGTGGGTCGTATCGTTTTTCAACGACTTGTAAATCATCAAATCACCCTATCGAAATATCCTTTGATAACGAGAAGGTATAGATTTTGACTTTTCCTCGAGAAGACGAAAGTGTTATTAAACTTTAAATTCTACTCTTCGTCATTTCTAAAATCTTTTTAAGTTTTATGTTTTTTTGTCTAAAAAACTTTGAAATGATTCTGTACGTGAACTTTTAGTAGGTAAAAATAGTTTAGATCGAGTCTGCTAGTCGAGCGAACTAGTCGTTTTTGAATTTTTTTCTTCAACAAGTTCAAATAGTCTATTTAAAACTTCGTGAGCCCTTCTTGATTTATCATAAATTGACGAAAAGTCCGTTAAGCTTAGTTTCTTATCTTTTTTAAACTTATTAGAAATTATCATTTTTGAAATTTGCAAAACTATAAACGTTATTGATAAACTAGTGTTGTAAGGCTCAGTAGCTCAGTCGGTTAGAGCAGGGGACTCATAAGCCCAAGGTCGCAGGTTCAAGTCCAGCCTGAGCCAATAAAGATACGTCAACTTAATATTTTTACTAAAAGAGCTATCTGTTAATCAACACCTAATCGAGTTTATGAAATCAAAAATTATATTATATCAAGAAGATGCACGAAAAGCACTTGAATGCGGTATGGATACGCTTGCCGAAGCTGTTGCAATAACATTAGGACCAAAAGGGAGAAATGTAGTTCTAGAGAAAAAATTTGGAATACCACAAATTGTAAATGATGGAGTAACAATAGCAAAAGAAATTAATTTAGCCGACACTTTAGAAAACACGGGCGTATCTTTGATTAGACAAGCGGCTTCTAAAACTAATGATGTAGCAGGAGATGGTACAACAACCGCGACTGTATTAGCACACGCTATTATAAAACAGGGAATGCGTAATGTCGCAGCTGGCGCCAATCCAATTGTACTTAAACGAGGAATTGAAAAAGCTACCCAATTCGTTGTCGACAAAATTACCGCTTATGCTCGACCAATCGAGAATATGAGTGAGATAGAAAAAGTGGCCACAATATCAGCTGGTAATGATCAAAGTGTAGGATCATTGATTGCAAAAGCACTTTCTAAAGTTGGTAGAGAAGGATTAATTTCATTAGAGGAAAGTAAGTCGACTAGCATCGAGCTAGAAATTACTGAAGGAATGGGATTTGAGCGTGGTTTTATTTCTGGGTACTTCGTAACAAATACGGAGCGAATGGAAGTTGTATTAGAAAATCCACTGGTTTTAATCACCGATAAAAAAATCAAAGTTATTAAACAAGATTTACTGCCAGTTTTAGAATTAGTTTCAAAAACGGATAGACCGTTATTAATTATTAGCGACAATGTAGAAAAAGAAGCATTAGCAACACTTATTGTTAATAAATTGCGTGGTATTTTGAATGTTGTAGCGGTCAGGGCGCCAGGGTTTGGAGATCGTAGAAAAGCCATATTAGAAGATCTAGCAATTTTAACAGCAGGGGAAGTGGTTACTGAGGATGCTGGTTTAAGTTTAGAAAATATTGCGATGGAAACACTTGGACAAGCACGTCGAATTATAGTTGGAAAAGAGTCTACCACTATTATATCCGATGCAAATAAAGAAAAAGTACTTGCACGTTGTGAACAGTTAAGGCGGGAATTAGAAACTAGTGACTCCAGTTATGAACAGGAAAAGATTAAAGAACGGTTAGCTAAGTTAAGTGGTGGTGTCGCGGTTATAAAAGTTGGTGCTGCTACAGAAACAGAAATGAAAGATCGGAAATTAAGGTTAGAAGATGCTGTTAATGCAACAAAAGCAGCAGTAGAGGAAGGGATAGTACCAGGTGGAGGATCCACTCTAGTGCATATCTCAACAGAATTATTAGAGTGGGCTAAAGAGAATTTAAAAGGTGATGAATTACTTGGAGCTCTAATAGTTGAAAAGTCACTAAGCGCACCTCTGAAACGTATTGCAACGAACGCTGGACAAAATGGGGCAATCATAATTGAAAAAATTAAAGAATCAGAGTTTAATATCGGTTATAATGCAGCAACAAACCAATTCGTAGATATGTATACAAGTGGTATAATTGATCCGTCGAAGGTAACACGATCAACTTTACAAAATGCCGCTTCTATTGCCAGTATGGTTTTAACTACGGAATGTATTATTGTCGATAAAATGACTAACAATTAATTAAAATAGATCTATTACAAACACTTATGTTTTCAATTACTGATAATAACCAGTTTGAATTAACTAAAATACAAGATGATGAAATGGCATTATCTGAACATATTGAAGAATTTAGCCAACGAATAATTTTCTGCTTAATTATTTTACTCATTGCAGGATCATTGTGTTTTGCTGATATTAAACAAATCGCACAAATATTTCAGCTTCCTGCAACAGGAATCAAATTTTTACAGTTTTCTCCGGGTGAATATTTTTTTGCATCATTAAAAATTACTGCCTTTTGCGGAATATTGATAAGTAGCCCATTGATAATATGTCAGATATTTTTATACGTCGTACCAGGAATGACGAAAAGTGAGAGAGACATTATACTACCAGTAACTTTTGGGTCATGCATTTTATTTGCAGTTGGATTAATTTTTGCATATTTCTTTTTAGTCCCAGCAGCACTTAAATTTTTCATATCCTACGGAGCTGATATTATCGAACCTTTCTGGTCCTTTACACAATATTTTGATTTCATTGCCGTTTTAATTTTTGCAACGGGTATATCATTTCAAATTCCTGTAATACAAGTTATATTAGGTTTACTCGGTATTGTATCTGGTCAACGAATGTTAGCTTCTTGGAAATATGTCGTTGTTATAGCAACAATTCTTGCTGCAATAATAACACCATCGACCGATCCAATAACACAAATTATTATGAGTGTTGCTTTACTCACACTCTATTTAGGTGGTGCTGGGTTTGTAATTTTCCTAGATAGGTAAGTTTAAAATATCAAAAAATGTCAATGAGAAAATATTAGTAATATGAGAATATTAAGTATATAATCGTTATGTATACTTTTGAACATTTTAAAGAAGAATGACAAACTTAATAAATAAATTTAGATACGTATTTTTAATTATAGGGATCCTAGTAACCTTAGCAATACCAAAAGTTGCATATGCATATCCTGTATTTGCACAACAAGCTTACGAAAACCCGAGGGAAGCAACCGGTCGAATCGTTTGTGCAAATTGCCATTTAGCACAAAAAGAAACGGAAATAGAAGTTCCACAGGCAGTGTTACCGAATACCGTTTTTGAAGCTGTGGTAGGTATTCCATACGATCTAAAATCACAACAAGTTAGCGCCAGTGGAACAAAAGGTCCGTTAAATGTTGGGGCAGTTTTAGTTTTACCAGAAGGGTTTCAATTAGCACCAAAAGATCGTATCTCTGATGAAATTAAACAAAAAACAAAAGGAGTATTTGTTCAACCTTATAGTAAATCAAAGCCAAATATCCTAGTAGTTGGTCCAATTGATGGTGCCAAACATCAAAAAGTTATATTTCCTATACTATCTCCAGATCCCGCACAAAATAAAAATGTACACTTCTTAAATTACCCAATTTATGTTGGTGCTAATCGTGGTCGTGGTCAAGTGTATCCAAGTGGAGAGAAGAGTAATAATACAACTGCCACTTCTACAGTAGCTGGTCAAATACAGTCTATTGAACCTTTAGAAAAAGGCAAGATTAGTATTGTTATTCAAACAGCAAGTGGTGAATCAGTAAGTCAAACAATACAATCTGGTTTGACGATTAATGTTAAAGTAAACGATGTTGTAAAAGCTGACCAAGCTCTTACATTTGATCCTAATGTGGGTGGTTTTGGCCAAACAGATACAGAGATTATTTTACAAAACCCGAATCGTGTGAAAGGAATGATTTTGTTCTTCTTTACAGTAACAGTAACACAGATACTTTTAGTACTTAAGAAGAAGCAGTTTGAAAAAGTACAAGCTGCCGAAATGAATTTTTAAAATTTTAATATATTCTCAGTAAAATATTATAAATAAGAAAAAATTTTAAACAATATTAAAAAGCTATTAAACTGGATCTTGTAGATCCAGTTTATTCTTTACGATCGAACAATTTTATCCGATGAACTAACAAATACTAATGCCGCTGAAATCGGTATAACAATAATTACAACTGCTAATATCACACTACTTAAGAATGCGCTTAATGAAGGTGTCATACTGATAACTAAATTTGATATTTTAAACTATTACAAATTATAACACAATTTAGACATTTGGTTGACACAAATAAAATGGTAGAAACTTTACAATATTCCTAACATTACCAATTATAAAAAGTATTAACTTTTCCCCATCACAAAGGGTAATAATGCAGCTATTCGAGCACGCTTTATTAATTTTTGTAATTTTTTCTGTTGTTTAGAAGTTAGACCACTAGTACGACGTGGTATGATCTTACCTTGTCCGCTAATAAAAGCTGCTAATATAGTTGTATTTGTGTAACTTAACGTAGACAAATCTTCACTATTAATCTCTATACCTAATACTTTTTTTGAATTATTATACATATCTTATTTAATTTCCTTAAAAATTTCATGCTTTTTTGTAACTGGCGAATATTTACGAAGTTCAAGTCTTTCCGTTGTATTTCTTCTATTTTTCATTGTTGTATAACGATAAGTTCCTAATTCGCAACGATGTTCTAAAGTTACTTGAATACGAGCTCCTTTACCTCTAGCCATAAGAAAGTCATTTTTACTAATAAAATATATGTAATAGTAGTATAATACTATTAAAAAAAAATGCAATCAATAAATCCATCGTTTACAAACGCTAATTTATTTGCTAATATCAGATCATACACTAATCGTTAGCTGGTGTAGCTCAATTGGTAGAGCAACTGATTTGTAATCAGTAGGTTATGAGTTCAAGTCTCTTCACCAGCTATCTAATAATAATTGCTGTTAAGCATGAATCATATGTTAAGATCTTCTTAAGCTTTACAACTTAATCAGTCATTTGTTTTACATGTAATAGTTAATTGATAATTTTTAAATTAAAACGAAATGTTCAATCAATACGATGAAGTATCTTCTACAGTAATTTTACTAGGCCTTTTCATCAAACGTGTCGCCATTCCTGGTGTGAAGATGTATGCCATTATTAACATATGGCGCCTTCACTTATCTTGGTTTTTACAGTTACAATTCTATTCCCGACCTCTATCTTTTCTCTCTAGTATATCTGATCCATTCATGAGAGCTTTTCGTGGAGTACTTCCAGTAATGTTTGGTTTGGATTTTTCGCCTATTTTAGCTTTCTTGTTTTTGGATCAGGTTCTTAGCTTTCTCCAACAAATAGAATCTCATTATGGACTGTAGTAATAACGTTCATCTAACTGCATCGAATTAAACCGTATTTTCACTTCATTACACGATTAAAGTAGAGTTTCATGTACGAAAATTTATCACGTTATAAATGTTTGTCGTAATTAATTAAATATCAAGGACAATTTCATACGCATTAGAATTTACAAAGTATATAAAAAATTATAAATATAAATTTAATATATTAATCAATTATGATTGAAAAACAGTTAATAAATTCAGATGAAGTTTTAAAAGGTATTGTTGAACAACCTTATAAATACGGTTTTAAAACAGAAATTGAAACAGAAGAATTTCCAAAAGGATTGAACGAAAAAATTATTAATCAAATATCAGATAAAAAAAATGAGCCCGGTTTCTTAAGTCAGTTTCGAAATCAATCTTTTAAAACCTGGAAAAAAATGGAACGACCGGATTGGGCATACCTAAAAATTGCCGAGACTGATTACCAAGGTATTCAGTACTATTCGATACCAAAAACAAAAAATAAAATCGGAAGTTTAGATGATGCCGATCCCGAACTTTTACGTACATTTGAAAAATTAGGTATTTCACTAAATGAACAAAAAATGCTTGCGAATGTTGCTGTTGATGCCGTATTTGATAGCGTATCAATTGGAACAACGTTTAAAAAACAACTACATAAATCGGGAGTTATTTTTTGCTCCATTTCAGAAGCTGTTGAACGTTACCCCCAATTAATTAAAAAGTACTTAGGAAGTGTTGTACCGGCAGGGGATAATTTTTTTTCGGCACTAAATTCAGCAGTCTTTAGCGATGGTTCATTTTGCTATATACCAAAAGATACAATCTGCCCTTTAGAGCTTTCTACTTATTTCCGGATTAATAACGAAGAATCTGGTCAATTTGAACGAACACTCATAATTGTGGAAGATCGAAGTACAGTGAGCTATTTAGAAGGGTGTACCGCCCCACAATTTAGTAGTAATCAGTTACATGCTGCTGTAGTTGAACTAGTTGCTTTAGAAAATGCTTCAATTAAATACTCAACAGTACAAAATTGGTACTCTGGAGATGAGGATGGGGTAGGGGGTGTTTATAATTTTGTTACAAAACGGGGGCTTTGTGCCGGTAAAAACTCTCGTATTTCATGGACCCAAGTAGAAACTGGTTCATCTATAACTTGGAAGTATCCAAGTTGTATCTTATCAGGCGACTCAGCTGTTGGTGAATTCTATTCTGTAGCTTTAACAAGTAACAAACAGCAAGCTGATACTGGAACAAAAATGATTCATATTTCACCCAATACCAAAAGTCGCATAATATCTAAAGGAATCTCAGCTAGACAATCTGATAATAGTTATCGCGGTCTCGTTAAAATTGGTCCAAATGCAACTAATACACAAAACTATTCTCAGTGTGATTCCTTATTAATAGGTAAAAACTCAAGTGCAAATACTTTTCCATATATCGAAGTACAAAATAGTAGCACCCGAATTGAGCACGAAGCTTCAACATCTCGAATCGCTGAAGAACAACTATTTTACTTATTACAACGTGGTATCACAATGGAAGAAGCTGTTGCATTAATGGTCAATGGATTTTGTAAAGAAGTATTCAATGAATTACCACTAGAATTCGCATCCGAAGCTGATCGTTTGTTAAGTTTAAAGCTAGAAGGTTCGATCGGATAAGTCTAAATTTTTTTCAAGTGTGGTTTATATGAATTTTTTAAACAGTTTTATTCTTCTATTAAAAGCTCGCTATCCTATTATATATATTTCAACGTATGAAGAAGAGCGTATTGAATATATAATTCGTCTTTGTACTAAAAAATATGTCGCTCGAACGTATTATGCATGGGATTTCGTAAATGGCTATCAAGGAAATCCAAATGATTCTGGTTTTGCAGCAAAAAATCCTCTAGAAGCATTAGAATTAGTTGAAAAGTTAACACCTGAAACAGCTGCAGTTTTTATACTGAAAGACTATGATAATTTTTTAAAAGACCTTTCTATATCACGTAAGCTTAAAAATTTAAATAAAGATTTAAAAACTCAACCCAAGAATTTGATTATTATTTCTGCAGAAGTTAATATACCAGATAATTTAAAAGAGGTAATTACGGTTATCGAATTCCCTTTACCAACATATTTTGAAATTCAAGATGTACTTCAACGTTTGACTAACTCATTACAACAAAATCTTCCAACCAGTCGAATGAAGGAGTTAACACTAGCGTGTCAAGGCTTATCTTTAGAGCGTATTCGGCGAGTGCTATCAAAGATTATTGCTCAATACGGAGAAATTAGTGAATCAAGTTCAAATCTTATTTTGGAAGAGAAAAAACAAATAATACAACAAAGTCAACTTTTAGAGTTTTGCATTGCTGATAAACAGTTATCAGATTTAGGGGGTCTCGATAATTTTAAAGAGTGGTTAAAGAGGCGAGATGGAGCATTCTCTCAAACCGCTATAGATTATGGTCTACCGTACCCTAAAGGTGTATTACTAGTAGGTGTACAAGGGACTGGGAAATCAGTAGCAGCGAAAATTATTGCAGATGAATGGAAGTTGCCGTTATTAAAACTAGATTTCGGACGCCTTTTTGCGTCCTTAGTAGGTCAGTCTGAATCACGAATAAGAAAAATGATTCAAATAGCTGAAGCTCTTTCACCTTGTATCCTCTGGGTAGATGAAATTGATAAAGTATTTGCAGGCACTCAAAATAATGGTGATAGCGGCACAACGAGTCGAGTGTTAGCGACTTTTATTACTTGGTTAGCAGAAAAAACAACACCTGTTTTTGTAGTAGCAACGGCAAATAACATAGAGTGGATACCCCCTGAAGTAATACGTAAAGGTCGGTTTGATGAAGTCTTTTTTTTATCTTTGCCAACACGACAAGAACGACAAGCAATATTTGAAGTTCATCTTCAGCGGTCTAGACCTAACCAATTAGAACGCTTTCAATTATCATTGCTAAGTGATTTAAGTAAAGACTTTTCTGGTGCAGAAATCGAACAAGTAATTATTGAAGCAATGCGTTTAGGGTATAGTCAGGGTAGAGAGTTTACAAACCAAGACATTATTATTTCAATACAGAATTGTGTACCTCTTGCTAAAACGAAAAGTAAAGAAATTAAGGCTCTTCAAGAGTGGTCGGAATCTGGTAATATAGCCCACGCTTCAAAATAAAATAAATTATAATTTTATAATGGGTTTAGTAAAAGTATTATCTTACTTATTTTCTCACATTGTCACTTTTAGAAATAGTGACAATAAATTTGTAAAATGTTATCATATTCAATAATACAAGTTAAAATGGTGATATAATTTATCTTAGTTAATTATATGAGTGTATATTCTGTACAAGGCTGTAGGGTAAAAAAAGTAATGTTTACAATATTAAAAATGCAACTATTCGAAAATCTCGAAATCTTTTACAAAAAGCAAGACATACCAAGTATCTCCGTAGGAGATACATTACGTTCAACGCTTTACTTAGAATTACCAAAAAAAGTAGGTGCAGACGAAAAAAAAGAAAAAGAAAGAATACAAGTTTATGAAGGAGTGATTATTGCAAAACACCGTAATACAAAAATGGCCAATGCTACAATAACTGTAAGGAAAGTTTTCCAGGGTGTAGGTATTGAAAAGGTAATTTTACTCCATTCACCATGGGTAAAAGACATGAACGTAATTAGCCGATCAAAAGTTAGACGAGCAAAACTATATTTTCTACGAGAAAGAACTGGTAAGTCAGCACGACTAAAACGCCGATTCTAATATAAAGTTATTTGCAACGTATATAAAATTTTGAAATAAATAAATAATATGAACGACTGGCGAACTAGAACCCATCCACTTAGAAAAAAATTATTTGATAGAGGATTTTCAATGTTGATATACGCTTTTCCAATGATAGAAGCGTTCGCGGCTTGGGGTCGAACAGCATTTTTAGAAAATGAGATGTATGAGATTAGATTTTTTTATATAGATCATATTTCTAAAATTGTTGAGTTTCATCAAGAGTATTACTACCCTTTTCTCATCAGTATATATGGGATATTTCACATCAGTTCTAGTGGAAAGATAAGAATAGGACGATACTTACGTTTTCATATAGCTCAAGCAACACTCTTCTACGTTGTATTGACTGCTCTTTTGTCAACGTTTTACTACAGTCCATTATGGATCACTAATGGCCTGTTAGGTCAGATCGCAGCACAAGAAGTAATAATTCTTACAATGTTAGGTACGTGTTATAGCTGGATATTCATTTTTTATGGATATTACCCACAAATACCTATATTTACATCTGGTGCTAAACTCTTGTTACAACGCGACAAACTTGATATAGAGTAAATAAAGATAACCTAGTCCGAGCTGTTAGAATCATATAAGATTCTAAAAGTTCAGGCTAGGTTCATTTTTTTATGCTATGCAACTTATTACTCTAAATCTTTTCGGTTAGGGTTTCGTGATGGATCATTAGAGAGAAAACCAAAAGTGAAAAGTGAAATAAAAAAGATAACAACTGTGTAAACTAATATTTTTAGTGTAAACATTTATCAAAACCTGTTGATTTAATTAAAGCTATTTATTAATAATAAAAGTAAATCTGTACTTACTCTTACGAAACAAAACTACTATCTTAATTAAGACTATACTATAATTACGAACACATCACTACATAATTTTCAGTTTTAATTCTATGACGTTTTTAATCTTGCCCTTAAAAATCTTTAATCTCTTAATAATTCTCATAAATATTTATATAATCAATGTAATTAAACTTGTGATCTTAATTAATATATATTAATATATTTGACAATTTCTTTCGTCCCCTTTTATGTCTTACTCACAATAGCGATATCCAATTTAAACATATTACATCAGATTGAATGAACTGAATTTATATAAGTTTTAAAAAGCAATAGGGAAGCTTAATCTTTTACTCTAAATTAATGTTATTAATAATAAAAATTATTAATAAACTATCCATAAAAGTGAGTATCTAATATATAAATTTCAGTATTAGATTGCTAAAACAATATCCAGTCCATGATACTTTATAAAAAAAAATAGGCAATGCATTTGAATGGAATTAGTAATGAAGTCTATTAATGCACTTTTTCCTAAGAATGAGCATTAATACACTTTTGCAACAAGTTCGAGCGCTATATGCTTTTTCGAAATGTCAACGTTTATATATTTTTCGTGACTTACTAGAATTTTTTTATAAATTCTAAATTAAGACACCCTAAAATTCTAAGGGAAAGAAATATCATTTATAATTTTACTTCGCTGTGTTTGTTGGTAATTTACCTCCTTTAATTTTCGTAATATTTGTCCAAAATATTCTTGTAAATACTGTTCTAATGTTAAAAACCCAAAAGATTGAAAATCAACATTTTGGATCGGTTTTGAACTTTGTGTAGTGTTTAAAACTTCTGAAAATTGAAGACGATCTGCTATATTCCATGTAAATTCAAAAAAGCGGAGAAATATACGTAACGTACCTAGAGCTATAAAAGGAATATATGATACTTTTGCAGTTTCACCAGATAAACGTTCACATAGATCGATAATTTCTTGTGAAGTCCAAGCTTTTGGACCGACAAGCGATAAATTCTTACGATCTCTTTTTGAAGTGCCCAAACTGCTAACGACTGCTTTAGCAGCATCTTGTGTATCTAGATAGGCCACTGAAATAGACTCTCCTAATAGCCAAACTGTTTGTTTTTCTAGAATCGGTACTGCATATTGATTAATCAATCCTTGAAAGAAACCTGAGCATCGAAAAATAGTATAATTTAAACCAGATTTTTGCAAGTACTGTTCAACTTTTAATTTTAAATCTAGTAAAGGAATAGTTGAGTTCTTATCGGCATCTAATACTGAAAAGAATATGAACTTTTTAATATTGGCAACTTTAGAAGCTTCAATCAATGCTACTTTACCCCGCCAATCTACTTTTTCTGCGTTATAATCATCGACCGGTCGAACTGTTGCTGCGTCTATAATTACATTAACTCCTTTCAAAGCCGGTGGAATAGTTTCAGGAATTGATAAGTCACCGTAAACAAGTTCAGCACCCCAATCTCGAAGAAACGTACCCCGCCTTAAATTACGGACTAAACATTTAACTTGATAACCTTCATCAATGGCTTGTTTTACAATTTGACGACCTAAAGAGCCAGTACCACCAATAACAAGTAAACTCATTTGCTGGCTACTTGGTGGATATTCACAAGATTGAGATATGGTCCACATAATATAAAAATTTTTATTTAAATAGATTAATTATATTTAATAGTAACTGATAGAATACCATAATAATTATAAGTTGTCTGATAAGAGTTTCTTATATATCTTGTTCTCGGAACAATTTCGGAAAAATTGATAGACCAATATAAGTTATTTATTATAAAGCTTGACATTCGAGTAATAACCTATTAATATATATTCAGATCGCAAGTTTAATTACATTTAAACCAATTGAATACCATGGAGAGTTTGATCCTGGCTCAGGATGAACGCTGGCGGTATGCTTAACACATGCAAGTCGAACGAAA
>Ga0307993_1000003_pt1 | contig 69743 bp, 51 predicted proteins | sample EllFjometagen260_FD_203163 | JGI IMG/M metagenome (GOLD analysis project Ga0307993, IMG submission 203163) | Marine microbial communities from Ellis Fjord, Antarctic Ocean - #260 | ecosystem: Environmental > Aquatic > Marine > Unclassified | place: Southern Ocean | collected 2014-11-02 | reverse complement strand
ACTGTGTGGCGTAACTTGGACCTGATGCAGCTGTCTGGCGCGGTGAAGGCGGAATATGACAACATGCCCATGTCGCGCAAGCCGGCGGAGATCATCATTGACAGTAATGGCTTTGGGGCTGGCGTGTTAGATCGCCTGCGTGAGCTGGGATTGCCGGCGCGGGGATTGAACGTGTCGGAGCGCGCGGTGGCGAAGCAGACGTATCTCAACTTGCGCGCGGAGCTGTGGTTTAAGGCGAAGTCGTGGTTGGAGGGGATGGACGTGTCACTGCCGAAGGACGACGCGCTGTATGCGGAGCTGGCGGGGCCTCGATATATGTTTACGTCGTCGGGCAAGATCCAGGTTGAGAGCAAGGAGAGCATGAAGAAGCGCGGCATTCGCTCGCCGGATCGCGCTGATGCTCTGTGCTTGGCGTTGGCCAATGACCACACGACGATGGCGTTTGGCAGCGCGGCCACCGGAGCGTGGAATAAGCCGCTCCGGCGTGGTATTCGTGGGGTAGTTTAGGTTGCGGTCGTCGTCCACTCTGTGTCTTTGCGTTTGCCGCTCTCGACTTCCTCGACGAATTTTTTGCCGATTACGGCCCACTGGCCCAGCGTCATTCGGTTAAGTCGCGGAACGTAGACCCTCTCGACCTTGGACTTAACGCCGCCACTGACTGCGTCTTCGTCCAGGTACACGAATTGATAGTACCGTCGGTGGGCTGCGGCCATCTTTTCTGGGTGCCAGCGCTGCTCAATCATCAGGTGCGGGCACCCGATCTCGTCGAGTATGAGGTCGGATGTTATGCGCTTTGGCTTTTTGGGCTTTTGGGGGTTTGATAGCAGCAGCCGCTCGACTGTCTCGTTTATGAGCGGCTCGATCATTGACAGCGGGACCGATCCCTCCGGCACGGCGGGCTCGTCTCGGAGCTCTTTTATCTGGATTGAGATCCGCGCGAGCTCGTAGGCCATCTCCATCTGCTCGCTGATTAGCTCGCTGCGTTTTTTGTCTTTCCATGTTTCAGGTGTGATCGTTGTCATTTTATTTCTCCCGGTTGTGGGGAGCCGAAGCCCCCGTTTGATCAGGCTTACTTTGTTGCCTTCAAGACGCCTGACTTGCAGGCTTCACGGTTCCAATCGGCTGTTCCGATAACGTGCCAATCCCATTGAGTTTCAGCCTCTGGGTGGCCAATGTGCCAAGTTACTGAATACTCGCCTGTGCAAAAACAAATTGCGCCAACGCCAAAATCTTCTGCTGTAATGGCGCAGTCTTCGTTTTTGCCCCGGCTTGTAGCTGCGTTGACCCAAGACCACTTGATCCCAGCCTTGCCGCCAGCAACAGGCTCAACATTGCGGGGATTAGCCAGTTCTACCTTAAACGTGCTGCCGTTTTTCTCAACGAACCAACCGCCAGTAGAATTGGCAACTTTTGTTTCGCCAAGCAGATCGCCTTTTTTGCCGTCTGTGAAATCAAAAACTTTCATGTCCGTATTCCTTTGTTTGTGTCTCTCTATGCAGTTAACCTAATGTTAACATCTACAGACTACAACCCCTAAAATGCAAAAAACTGGTATCCGCTGAACTTTTTTGTTATCCTGCCCCTGTTAGCGGCTCCCTCCCACCCGGCTGCTGAGCTCTCCAGGCTCCCCCGCGCAATGGGCCTCCCCCTAGTGCGCGGGGTTACATTTAACGGGTTTTGGTGTATTCTTGGGAGAAATGAACGCAGAGGGCGCGAAATGGGAATACTTGACGACCTGAAGATGGGTCTCGGCATCGAAGAGAAGACGCGCGACTACTACGATCGCACCGCCAAGACGATCGAGCGCAACGACGGATCCGGAGCTGCCAACAAGTATCGCGAGCGCATTGGCTTTACGCCGGGCGGCACGCACACCGGTAGCTATGGTAGCGCCCCACACTATTCCGACACGTCCACTGGCCCACAGGTCAGCGACTTCCGTCAGGGCTCCCGCCCGTCTAACGCCCCCACGCCCGGCACCTTCAGCCACTCGATGGGCAAGATGCCGGGAATGATGGGCCTACTGGCCCGCCTGTTTAATGGATCCGGCAACAATCTGCCAGAGCAGCCGCTGCTGTCCAACGCCCAGCGTCGGGCTCGCCCACGTCGGCGCGGAGACGCGCAGGCAGCGGCGCCGCTTACGGCTATGAGCACCCAGATGTCCGCCGGCCCAAATATGATGCCAGCACCCGCCTCTCCGAGCACGCAGTTTAGCCCATACGACGCAAGTGGCACGTTTATGGAAATGTCACAGCCTGACAGCAATATGTTTGGCGTGGCTGGCGGTATGCCGGCAATGCCGGCGACGGAAGTAGACGCTACGTTTGCGCCCAGAATGGATAGCATGGCCATAGACGCCCCCGCCACTGCCTTTCCAGCGGCGGGCGGAGCAGTAATGGCCGACAGCCCCGAGGCAGATGAGGCCGCGTATCAGCAGTGGCTGTCCACCGAGGGCAGTAGCAAACTCATACAGCAGTGGGATAAGACAAACCCAGGCTTCTCGCGCCGCATGTACGATACCGCAAGGCGCATCAAGGCAGGGAAATTTTAATGGCAGATCTTAATTTTAAGTCATTACTTGACGCCATCCAGCGCCAGGAGAGTAGCAGAGACCCAGTCCACGACGGTCCGACACGCGACTTGAACGATCTCGTCAGCCCCACCGGCGCGCGCGGCGTCATGCAAGTTAAGATACCGACCGCAATGAAGCCGGGCTACGAGAGAAGCGGCGCGCAAAATATATTTGACGTGGCCAAGGAGATGGGATTTGGCACTTTTGATCAGACGGAAGAGGCCGCCATTGAGTTGCTCGACACGCCCGAGATTAACAAGGAGTTTGCCAGCCGCTACATGGAGGCGTTGCTGGTAGAATTTGATGGCAACGTGGATCAGGCCGTCGCGGCCTATACTGCCGGCCCCGGCGCGGTAAAAAGGGGCGGCGGTAAATACGATAACCTACCGCACAACGACGACCGTCAATACGTCGACAGCGTCCGCCAGTATTATAATCAAGCGACCGGAGACAATTACCCCGTCACCATGTCCCCGCGTCCACAAATGCGTCCGAAGGGGCTACTCAACTAATGGCAGGCTACGAGCAATACGTTCCGCCGGGCCTACGCGGCCCGCTTAAAGACATATTCGGCATGGCCAGAGTAGCCGGCGAGGGCGGAGCCGGCTTGCTGCGCTCTATCCAGCAGGATCCGCTGGCAGTTAATCAGGCCATCGGCGACAGCATGGTGGGCGGCATCCAGAGCGCGGTCGCAGACCCAGTCGGCACCGCTCGAGGCATAATCAGTGACGCCGCCGGCACAGTGCAGCGCGCAGTGACGAATACGGCGGTAGATTACCTGCCGGATGGTGTGACGCTTCAAAGCGCGACAACGGACCAGCTCACGGAAGCCAACGACGCCCGCTACGCCGACATGGCATCCACATTTGCCATGGCTGTACCAGCGGCTAAGGGCGCCAAAGCCGTTGCGAGGGCTGCCGCAGACGTGGACTACGGCGGTTTAGCCGCCGACGCTACATACGCCGGCCGTTCAATTGCTCAGGGCGATGCCCAAGGTATTCTCGAGGCGTTCCAGCGTGGCGGGGAGGGTAGAGATCTCAGCGCGGCGCGTGCAGGCGACAGATTTGAAGTAAAAGGCTCCGATTTTTTCGCACAGGCGCGGGATGGTGGCAAAGGGAAAGACCCCGCACTTTATACACCATTTTCCGGCATTAAAGCCGCTACTCCGCCTGCTTTATGGGTCGCTGCTGGTGAGCGGCAGGGTGGTCTGTTAGACGCAACAATGCTCGACCCCTCTGACTTCAAAAACAAAAGAATGTATTTTGCCACCGGAGATCGCACGACAAACCAAGATCTTGTCCAAGAGGTCAACGATTATTTGTTGAGAAACGGCGGTCAACAAACATACGGCGGCCCAAGATATATGGATCAAGTTGACCGAGGCGTTTGGGCATCAGAGGCAAACCCAATGAAGGCAAAGTCAAACGCATGGATTGAGGCTAATAAGCGCAACGAAGATTACATCGCGGCCTATATGCCAATGGGCGAAAGGTCTGGCGATTTTTCCAAACATATGTCTGACGTATATGGCGGTATGATTGCCACTGGGGCCAATACGGCTCGTTGGACCCGTAACGTCGGAAAGATTGATGAAGCAATCGCCAAAAAATTTCCAAAGATTAAAGATCGACCTAGTTTTAGCTCTCCAGCGTTTCCAGAATGGCTGTCTGGCCAAAAAGGCGGCGTTCGTGCGTCTTTGATAAAATTCTTTGACAGCAGCCAGATGCAAAAACTTGGCGTACCGGAGGTTGGCCCAGCTCGCTTTGCGATTACGCAGCCCGAGCTTATGTTGTCAGACACTGCAAGTGTCGGCTATCGGTTTGGAACTCCAAAGCGCGGCGCTGTCTCTGAAAGAACAGACCTTCACCCATCATATAACGCAGAACTCGCAATGGAGCCTGGAACGACAAGCTCAACACTTGGCTTTGATCTACCGTGGCTTATTGGAGCGCGCGACAGCGCACTCCCGAAAGCCGCATCGTTTGCTAAAGAAAAAGGCATACTCGATCTCAAGGCAAAACCAAAAGACGTCAAGTCATATATGGGCAACCCGAATATAAACCAGCTAGTCGACGACCAATGGGTTGACGAAGCTAGTTTATATAAAGATATTTTAAATTCACAGGGTAAACCCGCCGCTGATAAATATGTAATGGGCTTACTGCAATCGTATATGTCTAAGTGATGATGTCTTTAACTTCATTTACCACTTCGTCAATCATCTCGACAATTTCGTCTGGAAGATCCTCTTGGCTTTTCCATAGCATCATAACAACAGCCTCAACGCTGCGGCGTATGGCTTCTAATTCGCTTTCCATGTGCACACCCTCCATTTTAGTGCATAATACAGATGAACTTGTTAACACAACCGCAACCGCGTTGCAAGAAGGGCCACAAGATGGACTATGAACTGAACGAAGTGGCCTCCGAGCTTGAGGCTGAACTGAACCCAGACGTCATGGACGACACGGAGTTGCAGGGCATTGTCGGAGGCCAAATCGACGACGCGATCGACTTCATTGACAACTGGGTCTCCCCGATCCGCGCCACGGCGACGCAATACTACCGGGGCGAGCCGTTTGGCGACGAGGAGCAGGGCCGCAGCCAGGTGGTCAGCATGGATGTACGGGATACTGTACAGGCTATCATCCCATCTCTGATGCGAATGTTCCACGGATCTGATCGCACGGTCGAGTACGTCCCACAGAACGCTGAAGACGTGCCGGCGGCCAAGCAGGCCACGGAGTACGCGAATTACATCATCAACCGCGACAATCGCGGCTTTTTGGAGATGCACAGCGCATTCATGGACGCGCTGGTCCGCAAGGTCGGCATTCTCAAGTGCTACTGGGAAGACAAGACCGACTTCGAGACGATCGAATACACCGGCGTCGACGACAACGCCCTGGCGGCCCTGATGGCCGACCCCGACGCGGAAATCGACATCGACGACAGCACGCCAGTCGGAGATCCGCAGATCGACCCCATGACTGGCCAGATTATCATGCCGCCCATGGTGCACGATCTGCGCGTCACCTACACCCGCCCAGACGGCCGCGTGAAGCTGGAGGCCCTCCCGCCGGAGGAGTTTTTGATTTCGCGTGACGCAAAGTCCGTGGAGGACGCCGACTACTGCGCGCACCGCCGCATTGTGACCGTGTCCGAGCTGGTGGCGATGGGCTACGACTACGACGAGGTCTATAAGATGTCGTCATCCAACGACGACATGGACACCAACGTCGAGCGCAACACGCGCAACCCGGCTCTGTCCAGCGACATGAACTCCCGCAGCGACCCCGCCATGCGCAAGGTGCTGTACGTTGAGAACTACATCCGCGTAGACTACGACGGAGACGGCATCGCCGAACTGCGCAAGATCTGCACCGGCGGAGACGGCAACAAGATCCTTAACAACGAGCCCTGCGCCATGGCGCCGTTCGCCACTATGTGCCCAGATCCAGAGCCGCACGACTTCTTCGGGATGAGCGTCGCGGACACCGTGATGGACATCCAGCGGATCAAGTCCGTCGTGATGCGCAACTCTCTGGACAGCCTAAGCCTCAGTATTCACCCAAGAATTTCTGTTGTCGAGGGGATGGTGAACATGGATGACGCCATGAACACAGAAATGGGTTCAATCGTCCGCCAGCGGGCGCCGGGCAGCATCCAACAGCTTACCGTTCCATTTGTGGGCCAGCAGGCGTTTCCGGTCTTGCAGTACATGGACGAAGTCAAGGAGGCCCGCACCGGCATCTCCAAGGCGTCCATGGGCCTCGACGCCGGCGCACTTCAGTCAAGCACTGCAACGGCCGTGGCAGCCACGGTAAGCTCCGCACAGCAGCACATTGAGATGATAGCTCGTGTATTCGCTGAGACGGGCATAAAACGACTGTACGAGCTTGTATTATACAACATCACCACGCACCAAGATAAGGCGCGCATGGTCCGCTTGAACAACGATTTCGTGGAAATGGACCCACGGGTCTGGAACGCGAATATGGACGTCTCAATCAACGTGGCGCTCGGGCGTGGATCTGACACCGAGCGTATGATGATGCTGCGCCAGATCGGAGAGATGCAGAAGGAGGCGATGTCGACAATGGGGCCACAGAACCCGCTGACCGACATCTCTAAGCTGAGCAACACGCTGAAGGAGATGACGTCTCTGGCCGGCTTCAAGGACACCTCGCAGTTCTGGAGCGACCCGGAGAAATTCCAGCCTCCGCCGCCTGACAACAAGCCAGACATCAACGAGCAACTTATCCAAGTGCAGATCCAGCAAATTCAAGCGGACATGCAGAAGAAGGCAGCCGAGCTACAACTGAAGCGCGAGCAGATGATTATGGAAGACGACCGCAAGCGCGACGAGCTGGAAGCTGACATCCGCGTCAAGGCCGAGGAGCTGAAGGCGAAATATGGCACGCAGCTTGACGTAGCACAGATCAGGGCAGACATGGCTATCAATCGCGAAGTGATGAAGGCGCAGGCAGACATAATTACGGAGGCCGCGCGTGAAGACTAAGCAGCAAATCATCACCGACGGCAATCAGGCGGAGCGTCTGCTCGCTGACACAGATTTGCTTCGGTTTCTTGAGGAGATCGAGGCGGATTGTTGGTCGCAGTTCAAGGCAACTGGCACCAGCGACACCGACGGCCGTGAGGCTGTTTACATGAGGCTTCGGGGAGTTGACCTGGTTCGCCAGTCTCTCCGTGGGATGGTTGATAACGCTACTATTGAAATTAAGAGACAAAAGTAGCATAATAGAGGAATAAGAGATGTCAGATAACAGCACCCCGCAAGGGACTGACCTGTACAGCGCTCAGAATGCAATCAGAAGTATGCTTACGCCCCAAGAGGATAACGTAGCGACCGAAGATGCGCTTGAGGCCAACGCCACGCAAGTGGAGGAAGCCGAAATGCTGGACGACCAAGAGGACGGGTATGAGGCGCAAGCTGATAACTCTGCCGTTGAGGGGTCTGAGAGCGATCTGGACGACGATGAAGACGATGACGGCGACGGATATGGAACCCTCGATTTATCCACGACCATAGAGGTCGACGGTGAGGAGAAAACCATTGAAGAGTTGCGCAGCGGATTTCTTCGGCAGAAGGACTACACGCGAAAAACTCAAGAACTCGCCGAGGGCCGCAAGGCTCAAGAACATGAGTTCCAGGAGATGCAGCGTGAACGTGCTGAATATGCGCAACTACTGCCAGCAATGGCGGAGCGCATTAAACAGACAGCAGAACAGGAGCCGGACTGGGATACTCTGTATGATGCAGACCCCGTAATGGCAGCGAAGGCAGAACGTCAGTGGCGGAAACAGCAAGAGGCCCGCGTGGGTCAACTGCAAGCCGTCCAAGCTGAACAGCAGCGGATGCAGCAAATTGCGCAGAACAAGCAGCAAGAAATGCAGCAAAGCTACCTGGAGCAGCAGCGCCATGTCTTGCCTGATATTATCCCTGAGTGGCGTGACAACAAAGTCGCCGCCAAGGAAGCAACCCAGATACGGGACTTCCTGCTTAACGAGGGGTTTACCGAGCAAGACGTAAGCGGAATGTCGAATGCAACGCTTGTGAAATTAGCGAGGAAAGCGATGTTATATGATCGTGGAGAAACGCGCGCCAACGAGGTTAAAGCTAAACCTATGAAATCGCGCACCAAGACATTGAAGTCGGGTTCACGCCAGTCACAGCCTAAACGTGTCTCTTCAGTACAAGAAGCGCAAAACCGCGCACGTAAAACTGGCAGCGTCAACGATGCCGCAGCCGCAATCAAAGCTATATTGCTATAGGAGCATAATACTATGACTATCATTGCAAACACCTTTACGTCGTTTGACGCTAAGGGCATTCGTGAGTCACTCGCGAATGTGATCTCAAATATCGCGCCTGACGAAGTGCCCTTCACTTCTAACGTCGGCGCAGAAAACGTGTCCAACACATTCTTTGAATGGCAGACAGACAGCCTGTCAGACGTAGTTGTCACGCCAATAATCGACGGCGACGACGTTGCATCATTCGACGCGACAACCCCGACTGTTCGCATCGGTAACTACACACAAATCCGCCGCCGGACTATGATCGTCGCGGACAACCTCGAGTTCCAAGATTTGGCCGGCCGAAATAATGAGATAGCCTACCAACTCGCAAAGCGCGGCCGCGAAGTCCGTCGCGATTTAGAGACAATCTACACTGGAAACACAGCTCGCTCTGCCGGCTCTTCTAGTGCTGGTCGTGTGACTGCTGGACTGGGCGCGTGGGTATCAACCAACGTCAACAAAGCCGGAGACGGCACCAACCCAACCGCAGCCGACGGTTCCGACGCTCGTAACGACGGCACGCAGCGTGACTTCACAGAGCCAATGCTCAAGGACGTGATGCAGAAGGCATACACATCCGGCGGCAACCCATCCATCCTGATGGTCGGCCCTTACAATAAGACAGTCGTGTCCGGCTTCGCCGGCATTGCCGCCCAGCGCTACCAGGCGCCATCAGATGGCCCAACAACCATCATCGGTGCCGCTGACGTGTATCTGAGCGATTTTGGCTCATTGACTGTTGTGCCTAACCGCTTCAGCCGCGAGCGTGACGCATGGTGCCTCGATCCTGAGTACGCATCAGTCGCGACACTGCGACCTATACAGGCCGTGGATCTTGCCAAAACCGGTGACGCCGACAAAAAAATGTTAATTTGCGAGACCGGCGTGAAAATGTCTAATGAGGCCGCTCACGGTTTGATTGCTGACTTGAACGTAAGCTAAAACGGTGGGGCGGCTTCGGTCGCCCCATTTACTATTGGAGGGTAAAAATGAAGAGACTTTTCAGCCGAGACGATGCAACCGGGATCACTAGGTTTTGGCACGTCATGGGTAACGGCGAATTTGTCGTGGAGACGGTTCAAGATGCCACTAAAATCGTCGAGGCAAACAAGCGGTCATACAACGATGTGTCGGGAAAATACGGCGACCAGCCAAAGGTGGCTTCCATCCCGCTTTCCGTGTATTATGAGCTAAAGAAGCAAGGCATCGCAGACGATCCGAAAGCCCTCAAGAAGTGGCTTAACCAACCGGAGAACCGAGCGTTTCGCACCCGAGAAGGTACACTTTAATGGCGATTACAACGTATGACGAGCTAAAGGCATCAATCGCGACCTGGCTTAACCGTGACGATCTGACCGCAGTCATCCCTGACTTCATCACGCTGGCTGAGAGCAGCATCAATCGAGACTTGCGACACTACAAGATGGTGCAGCGTTCAGATGCCACACTCGACAGCCGCTACATACAGACGCCGGAGGACTGGCTGGAGACTTTGCGTTTCAGCATTACATCGGGCACCACGTTCCGAATTGAGCCCACGTCAATCGACGACTTGGTGCAGCTGCGAGCCGCCGCAAATAACATAAGTGGTCGCCCGCGCTTCTACGCAAACGCCGGCAACGAGCTCGAGGTATTCCCGACGCCGGACGCCGAATATACAATGCAGCTTATGTATTACGGAAAGACGCCGGAGCTGAGCGGCACAAACACATATAACTGGCTTTTGCAGGACGCCCCCGACGCCTATCTATACGGCGCGCTGGTCCAGTCCGCCCCGTATCTAAACGATGACGCCAGGACATCGGTGTGGGCCTCGCTATACTCAAACGCAATACAATCACTTCAGAGGTCGTCTGACGAGACCCGTTTCGCGCGGTCTGGTCTACGGATGCGCGCCTCTGGCTATTAAAACCACATTGGTGTATGATCGCGCCAGATATATCTAACAGGAGAAATCCATGTCACTGACTAATCCATTCGAGACGCACACGCTCAAATACCTACTCACCACAGGCAGCGTGACCCGTCCGACGACTTGGTACATCGGCCTATTCACGTCTGACCCCACCGACACCGGAGTTGCTGGCACTGAAGTGTCTGGCTTTTCATACGCCCGAACCGCTGTAACATTTAGCGTCACTGCCGACGTTGCATCCAACACTGCCGGCGTTGAGTTCCCTGCGGCATCCGGCGGCAACTGGGGCACGATCGGATGGATCGGCGTCATGGACGCGGCCTCCGGCGGCAACATGATTATTCACTCTGCGCTTACGACGGCCAAGGCGATTAACGCCGGAGACGTGTTCCGTATCCCAACGGGCGACCTAGACATCACGGCCAGCTAATGGCTTTACGCTCAACATATGGCTCTGGGGTTTTTAACTCTGGGCTGTACGGAGAGCCGGAGACGACGCAGGGCGCGGCCGCTGCGTCTATCGCCGTTTCCGCTACTGCGGCTGCGGTTACTGTTGTTAATGCTTCAGCGTCTGCGTCTATCGGAATTGTGGCAACGCCTCCGACTGCCGTTAGAGTTGCGGATGCGGCGGCAAACATAAGTCTAGGCGGCATCGCTTCGGTATCCTCCATCAAGTATGAAGTGATCCCAGGCTTCCGTCCCGGCTACGGCCTCAACACTTACGGCTCGTATCTGTACGGCAAAAATATTAGCATCGAAGAGGGCAGCGCTTCAACTACTATAGCTGTCAGCGCCACCGCGACGGCGCAAGTCACGCGAAATGTTTCGGCGTCTCCCGCCATTTCGATCGTGGCGACATCGAACGCGGTCATTGACGTGGTCGGAGCTGCAAGTCCCACCATTTCAATAACCACAGATATAGTGTATAATCGCGTAAGATTGATGGCGGCGTCGGATCAGTTTGGCTTTACAGCGACCGTGTTCGCACGTTACAAGTGGCTTGAGGCGTCTAGTCCGACGACAAGCTGGACCGAGGCAGACTATTTAGAGAGGGCCGCGTAATGGCTGATGGCACTACACCAAACCAAGGGTTTACCCTACCAGAAGTCGGCGCGAGCGAGGACACCTGGGGGACAAAGATAAACGATAACTGGACCGAAACGGATACGCTTCTTGGGGCTGTAAGCGCCACTGAGATTGCGATCCTTGACGGGGCCACTGTTTCAACCGCAGAACTTAATTACGTCGATGGTGTTACATCGGCTATTCAACCGCAGCTTAATGCTGCTGCAACAACCGGAAAGGCAATCGCAATGGCGATTGTCTTCGGTTAAAGGAGAAGCCACATGGCCGCACCAAACGTAGTAAATGTAGCCACGATCACCGCCAAGTCGGCGCTGGTGGCTTTAAGTTCAACATCCGCAACCGCGCTGGTCAGCAATGCTGCATCCAGTGGCAAGGTCTTTAAGATTAACATGATCCAAGTAGCTAACGTAGATGGCACAAACGCCTGTGACGTTACAGTGGATGTACACAGTGCAGCCTCTGGCGGTGGCACGGCATACTCGCTTGTAAGCACTGTATCGGTTGCTGGTGACTCTTCCTTGATTGCTCTGGATAAAAATACAGCATTGTATCTTGAAGAAGATCGCTCAATCACAGCAACCGCTGGCACAGCCAACGACTTGGAAGTTATCGTAAGCTACGAAGAGATCAGCTAATGCGGTCCCTTGGCAACACACCTGTAGATGGTGAAGTACGGGCGGTTGCCTCTGGTACACTGCCTAGTGGGCAACCTGTAATAGTTAATGCTAATGGGACTGTGAGTGTTGTTGGGGGTACACCTGTATCGCAAGCAGTCGGGTCTAACGCCGTGTTTGAGGCGGCAAGTACTACAGTGACTTGTGCAGCGTATGATGCTTATTCAAATAAAATGGTCATTGTTTTTGCAGATCAGGATGACGGAAGTAAAGGTAAGGCCGTAGTCGGAACTATATCTGGCACCAGCATAACTTTTGGGGCCACCGCAACTTGGCATCCTAACAGCACAGCTAGTGTTGCCATAGTATACCACGCCGCTGCACAAAAAGTTGTGATTGTGTATTATGACGGTGACAATTCTGGGTACGGCACTTCTGTTGTCGGAACTGTAAGCGGGACAACTATTTCTTTTGGCTCAACGGTTATCTTCAATAGCTCAAATACAAATGGTATAGGTCTTGTCTACGACCCTATTGCGGAGAAAGTAGTTGTTGCATACCGAGATGCTGGTGCATTTAACCGTGGCACAGCAATCGTAGGGACTGTAAGCGGCACAAATATTAGCTGGGGAACCGCCGTAGTTTACAACGATGGAGCTACGGGTTCAACAGTGTCGTGCGCCTATGACATCAACGCCAACAAGACAGTATTGGCTTACAAGGCTGAAAACAATTCTAGTTACGGCACTGCTATTGTCGGGACAGTTAGTGGCACCTCAATCAGTTTTGGCTCTTCTGTTGTTTTTGAAACAGCAACCACAGATAATCTATGGGTAGGTTATGATTCGTCTTCTCAAAAAGTAGTGATATCTTACAGGGACCGGGGTAATTCGGACTTTGGTACAGCTATTGTCGGATCAGTGAGTGGTACCTCAATCAGTTTTGGCACTGCCGCAGTTTTTGAAGCAGCAGCTACTCAGCAAACTGTTGTAATCGAAAATACTGCCGCTGGTTTTGTGAACATCTTTTATAGAGATGGGGGAGACTCTAACAAAGGGAAGTTTGTAACAGCTACTGTAAGCGGGACATCCCTTACGTTTAGTGCTGTAACCTCTTTGACTAGCGGCGGTTCTTCTAACCTAAGAGGAGCCTATGACAGCACCTCAGAACAAATGGTTTTTGTGTACAAAGATCAGGCAAATTCTAGTTATGGTACGGCTGTTGTTGTGCGGAACGCCTACACCCCCACAAACCTCACCGCTGAGAACTACATAGGCATTGCCAAAGGCGCTGCTGCTGACGGAACATCTGCTGTTGTCCAGACGGGTTGCTCTATCAATGACGCACAGTCTAGCCTCACAGCAGGCCAGCAATACTTTGTACAAACAGACGGAACGCTTGGCCTAACGGCTGGTAGTCCTTCAGTAATCGCTGGGACTGCGATCTCAGCCACAGAAATCATCGTGAAGGGGTGACAAAATGAAGACCATAGTTGAAACATCAAGCGGCTTGAGCAAGTACCTTCTTGCTGATGACGTAACAATCACAGCTACTGCTGACAATATCACTGTAGGCGACCCTGCGCAGTTCATCATTGGTGATCTGAACAGCACCACAGTGACTGTCACGGACGGCGTGACCAACGCCCCTTCTGATTGGACTGGCAACAAGTATTTCTTTGACGGAACATCTTGGACTGCAAACTCTGATTGGGTAGACCCAACACTCGACGAAGAGGAATAATCATATGCGCACCATTGGTACACCCAGCACACAAGTAAGAAAGCTGAACGCCATTGCCAGTGGTACGTTGCCCAATGGGAAGCCTGTTGTGGTTAATGCTAATGGTACGGTTAGTGTTGTTAGCGGGAACGACGAAGGAGCGGGTACAGGCGCACAGATTTCAACTGATTCTAATCTAAGTCAGATACAAGCAATTTATGATCCTGATTCAGGAAAAGTTATTATTGCCTATCATAGAGATGCTAATTCATACTATGGCGCAGCCGTTGTTGGAACAATAAGTGGAACTAATATTAGTTTTGGAAATATTACAAAATTTCAAGCTAACAATTCTTCTGGTATGCAAGGCTTGTCTATGGCATACGATACAAGCGAAGATAAAGTTTTAATTGTTTATGCGGATAAAAACAACTCTACCTATGGCACTGGAATTGTAGGTACAATATCAGGGACATCTATAAGTTTTGGAACTGCTGCTGTTTTTCAAAGTAGTTCTATAAATAAAATTCAAGTGGCGTTTGATAAAAACTCTAATAAATTTTTAGTTGTTTATATGAGAAATTTTCCACAATCTAGAGTGATTACTGTAAGTGGCACATCTATTAGTTCTGGTAATGAAACAAAATTAAGATCAGATACTGATGGAAATATGCAAAGAGCTGGTATTGCTTTTTCAACTTCGGCTAACAAGTTTGTTTTAGTGTATAGAGATCAGGATCAATCAAGCAAGGGTCAATATGTTGTTGGAACAATTTCAGGCACAAGTGTTTCTTATGGCACAGCAGCCGACTTAAATAATGTTTCATCAGGTTTTCAAATGCGGATCGCTTATGACGCTACTTTAAATAAGTTTATAGCAGTCTACATAGACGCTGCTAATTCAAATTATGGTAAAGCACGGGTCGGAACTCTAAGTGGTACAACTGTTAGTTGGGGTTCTATTGCTGTATTTAACAGTGCAGCCACTCTACTTCCTGACGTTTTATCAGACGGAAGCGGTAACTTTATTATAAGTTTTTGTGATGATGGTAATTCTGATCGTATGACTTTTGTTTCTGCGGTTGTATCCGATACAAGTGTCAGTTTTGGAAGTAAGGTCATTATAGAAGCTGTTGTTGCACAGTCAGGATCACAAATTGGCTTATCTCAAATGGCGTATGATAGTGCTAATAATAAATTTGTTATACCCTATAACGACATTACTAATGGTAATATAAAAGCAGCAGTCTTACAATTAGCTTCCACCAACCTCACCTCAGAGAACTACGTTGGCCTAGCCAGCAACGGCTACCCTGACACCGCTGGGGCCACCATTGATGTGAAGGGTGCTATCAACAACAGGCAATCAGGTTTAACTGCGGGTCAGAGTTACTTTGTGCAGACGGATGGCACACTAGGTACAACCGCTGGAGACCCAAGTGTCTTCGCTGGCACAGCCGTATCGGCAACAAAGATGATCGTGAAAGGCTAGAGCATGAGAACTATACCTGAACTTGAAGAGGGTACGCATAGGGCCAAGGCTTCTGGTACACTGCCGAATGGTAAGCCTGTTATTGTGAATGTAGATGGGACAGTTAGTGCTGTTGCTGAAACTGCTGTTAGTCAGGCTGTTGGTACCCCTGTTGTCTGGCAAAGTGCTAGAAAGGATTTTTGCTCCGCTACTTTTGATAGCAACTCCAATAAGGTTGTTATTGCTTACAAAGATAGGGCAAATTCTGACTACGGGACAGCTATTGTAGGAACAGTAGACCCGTCTGACAATTCTATTAGCTACGGGACACCTGTGGTTTTTGAGAGTGCAAACTCTACTTACTTTTCGTCCACCTTTGATAGTTCCTCAAACAAAGTAGTTATTGCTTACATAGATAACGGAAACTCAAACTACGGCACAGCCATTGTAGGAACCGTAAGCGGTACGGGAATCAGCTTCGGTTCTGCGGCAGTCTTTGAGAGCGCAGATACATTTATACCTTCTGCTACTTTCGACAACAACTCTAATAAAGTGGTTATTGCATACTCAGATGTTGGTAATCAAGATAGAGGGACAGCCATTGTAGGAACCGTAAGTAATACTTCTATCAGCTTTGGTTCTGCTGTAGTCTTTGATAGCACTGGCCCGGCAAGCAGTATTTCGTCTACCTTTGATAGTGCCTCAAACAAGGTAGTTATTGCTTACAGTGATGCTGGTAGTTCTAATAAAGGGACAGCTATTGTCGGAACTGTTAGCTCAACTTCTATCAGCTTCGGAAGTGCTGTAGTCTTTGAGGAAGGCGCTACAACTTCAACTTCAAGTACTTTTGATAGCCTTAACAATAAAGTCGTTATTGCGTATAAAGATGGTGGTAATTCTAATAAAGGAACGGCAATCGTAGGTACAGTTAGCTCAACTTCTATCAGCTTCGGAAGTGCTGTAGTCTTTGAAGAGGGCGAGACAACTAACATTTCAAGTACTTTTGATAGCAATGCTAATAAAGTGGTTATAGCATATCGAGACGGAGGAAACTCTAATCAAGGCACATTGTCTGTTGGGACGGTAAGTGAGACATCTATCAGTTTTAGTTCTGCTGTAGTCTTTGAGGATTCTGCTTCTGAAGACTGTTCATCTACCTTTGACAGCAATGCTAATAAAGTAGTTATTGTTTACAAGAATGATGGTAACTCTTCATACGGGACTGCTGTAGTGTTTCAACCCGCCTTCACCTCCATCAACCTCACCACTGAGAACTACATCGGCATGTCTCAGGGCGGTTCTGTAGCAAGCGGCAGCAGCGCAACGGTAGACATTATCGGCTCACTCAGCACAAACCAGTCTGGCCTCACCGCAGGGCAAAGCTACTTCGTTCAGACAGACGGGACGATAGGCACAACCGCTGCTGATCCTAGCGTCTTTGCAGGGACGGCAATATCTGCTACAAGTTTAGTAGTGAAAACATAAGGCGAAGCCATGCCGTTAATACCACTCAACATTCCAGCGGGACAATATCGCAACGGCACTGAGTATCAGTCCCAGGGCCGCTGGCGTGATGGCAACTTAATCCGCTGGCATGAGGGCGCACTGCGCCCCATTGGCGGCTGGCGTCAGCGCGGAACCGTTGACATAAACGGCGTGGCGCGGACGATGGTCGCGTGGGAAGACAACTCCAACAACCGCCGCGTGGCCTTTGGAACGTACAATAAGTTGTACGCCATGACCGCTGGCAACACTGTGGCGGACATTACGCCTGCTGGCTTTACCGCTGGGCGGGTGGATGCCACGGCGTTTACTGGCTACAGCGCCAGCACATTCGGCAACGGCTTATACGGCCTACCCTCTGAAGACACTGGCAGCATTCTGCGTGCTACCACCTGGAGCTTAGAGAATTGGGGCGAGTATCTGCTCGGAACTACGGCTGACGACGGCAAGATTTACCAGTGGACACTTAATTCTGCCACGCCCGCCGCCGTTCTGTCCAACGCGCCGACTGGCTGCTCCAGCATGATGGTTACGGAAGAGCGCTTTGTTTTCGCATTCGGCGCCGGCGGCGACCCTCGGAAAGTCGCCTGGTCAGACCGCGAGAATAATAACTTGTGGACGCCCGCGACGACAAACGAGGCCGGCGACATCCAGATCCAGACGAATGGCGTGATCCTCAAGGGCCTGCGCACGCGCGGCCAGACGCTAATCTTGACGACGCAAGACGCCCACACGGCCACATACTCTGGCCCACCATTTGTTTATGGGTTTAGTAGGGTTGGCACCAGCTGCGGCCTGATTGCGGCCAACGCCGCCGCATCCATCGACGAGGGCGTCGTGTGGATGGGCCAGCGCTCATTCTTTGTTTACTCTGGCGGAGCTGTGCAGGATCTATCATGCGACGTGGCTGACTATGTGTTTAGCGACATGAACAACGACCAGAAGTCTAAGGTACACGCCGTCGTGAACAGCCGCTTCAACGAAATCTGGTGGTTCTACCCCAGCGCGAGCAGCACGGAATGCGACCGATATGCTGCTTTTGATTATGCAGAGAAGATTTGGACGACCGGATCAATCGATCGCACGGCCGGCGTAGACCGTGGCGTTTTCCGCCAGCCGTTCTGGATTGCCGCCGACGGCACCCTGTACGAGCAGGAAATCGGCTTTAACTACGGAACCCAAACTCCATTCGCCGAGACCGGCCCGATCGCCATTGGCGTCGGCGAACAGGTTATGGCTGTGCGCGGCATGATCCCAGACGAAAAAACTTTGGGCGACGTGAACGCCACGTTTAAGACGCGCTTCTATCCGACGGACACCGAGCGCGACTATGGGCCGTTTTCGATGGCCAACCCGACCAGCCTACGGTTTACCGGGCGTCAAATCAGAATGCGTGTCACGGGTGACGCCGCGTCGGATTGGCGCGTTGGCATCATGCGATTGGACGCAGTGGCGGGCGGCCGCAGATGAGCCGGATGCTGCCACCCATTACTATGGACATAAGCCAGTGGGCCGAGAATATGCGTCGCTACCTTGGGCTGGCGCTGGATCAGCTTGGCTTTAAGGAAACATATTCATCCGCCTCTCAAAACGGCGTCATCCTGTGGGATAATGTAAACGGGTATCCAATTGTAAGTAAGTCAGGAGCTTTTAAGGAAATCGTATTAAAAAGCACGGCACCAACTTCAAGCGTTGGCGTGGCTAGTGACAAGGCTGGGCTTATTAGCTGGGACGCTTCATATATTTATGTTTGCACTGGGGCTTACGACGCCTCTTCTCACATATGGTCCCGCGCGGCACTTACCGGTGGCAGTTGGTAGTGGGCGAGGTCGTACACATAAAGCCGCAATTCAAATTGCTGTCAATCCTGCCCGATAAAGTTGAGAGCGTTTTGGACGACGCCGTCCGATTACTGGAGCCGGCAGTCCGCCGCCAGAGCCACAACGTAACCATTGACCACATTGTCAATGACTTGCGTAACGGGCTGTCCCTATTGTGGTTGGCTTACGTTGACGGCAAGGCCATGGCAGCCGTCGTGACGTGCATTGTGAAGCAGCCCCTGCGTAAAAACATGAAGATCGAGTGGATGGGCGGAGAGAAGATGCACCTATGGGGCCAAGAGGTGTTCGCAATTTTGACAAAAGTGGCCAAAGAAGCTAAACTGGACGCCATAGAAGCTGACGGCCGCAAAGGTTTTCAGAGATACGCAGAAGCGGCCTCGTTCCGTGAAATGTACACGCATTATGAGATGGAGCTGACCTGATGGGATCGACTACAACAGAGACAAGCAAGCTGCCGCAGTGGCAGGAAGATTTTATCCGCCAAAACATCTTGCCGAGCGGCGTTGCGATCGCAGACCAAGAGTACACGCCCTACACCGGCGAAATGGTCGCCGGCATGTCGGATCTGCAAAACCAGGCGCTGGCTGGATACGGTAATCTCAACATGGGCGGCCAGACATACGATCAGGCGATCGGCGTCCAGCAGGGCCTGAGTGGGTTCAGCCCGGCTGACATGGCGGCCGCACAACTCGGAGGCGCGCAGACAATGCAGGGCACTGGGGCGGTTAATGCGGCAATGGCGCCCGGCCAGATCGACGTCAACCAGCTGGCCACAACAAATTTTGACCCGTATATGTCGCCCTACACTCAGAACGTAATTAGCCGCAGCTTGCAGACGCTGGGCGGCGCCCAAGAGCAGGCTCTGAACACCATGGGCGCACAGGCTACGGCCGCCGGCGCATTTGGCGGGTCACGCCAGGGCGTGGCAGAGGCGGCCACTCGCGAAGCATACGGCAAGCAGGCGGCAGACTTGATATCCGGATTGCAGGAAAAGGCATACACACAGGCGCTTCAGTCTGGACAGTTCGACATTGGCAACGTGCAGCAGGCGCGCGGCATGCAGTCGGGACAGCAGATGACGGCAAACACACTCGGGCAGCAGGCGCGCGAAGCGGCCGCCGCACGAGATCAGGCGGCACGCTCCGGCAACATGGCGGCGGCAAATCAGTTTGCCATCCAGCAGGCTCAATTCGAGCAGGCAGCCAACGCGGCCAACTACCAGGGCCAATTCGGTGCCGCAGACATCCAGGGACGCGCGGCGAACGCAATGGGCGCACTCGCCGGCGATCGTTTGCAATCGGAGCTGTCGGGCCTCGGGGCTCAAATGGCGGCGGGAGATCAGGTGCGCGCGCTTGAGCAGGCACAACTGCAATCCGACTACTCAGCGTTCGAGCAGGAGCAGGCTTACCCGCTCACGCAGCTCAACGCTCTTCTGGCGGCTGGCGCTGGCGTTCCGCAAGGGCTTGGCACCGTCACTTCTCGAGATCCTTTCGGCGGGCTGAAGGCAGTAGGTCAGGTAATGTCAGGGGCCGGATCTCTTGGCACTGGCTTTGGATATGGAGGGTAACATGGAACCGTATATCTTAACACAGGCAGACATTGACAAGCTCGTGGCCGCAGGCATTAGCAGCTCATTCGACGCCAACGTAGGCGATCAGGCCTTAGAAAACGAGGTGGCTATCTTAAATAGCCCCTCGATTACGCCAGTATCCGCGACAGTCCAACCAGACGTCGGCCCCGACGTGCCAGCGAATGCTGTGCCAGCGGCAGCGCCCGCCGTGAACGCTCCGGCGCAGAACAACATGGCGCTGATCCAGCAGCTGATGGCGGCACAAGCGCCGGCGGTGCCAGCCGATCCATACGAAAGCCTGTCCAAGACGCAGAGGCGAATGCTGGCGTTTGCCGGGCTGTCCGACGCCGGCGCGGCGTTGCAGGGCCAGCAGGGCGTAAGTATTAACAACATGATGACCCGCTTCAACGAGCAGGCCGACATGACGCGCAAGGCTACGGCCGCGCAGGCTCAGCGGCAGATGTTGCAGGGACTGATGGGCGGCGGTGCTGCGGGTGGCGGAGACCTTGACGCGCAGAGGAAACAGGCGATGGCGTTACTGCTTAACCCAGCCACCGTGGAGTATGGCAAGTCATTGTTGGCGGCGCTAGATGCTTCGGAAAAACAGGGGTCAAGCAATGAGCTACGCGGAAGGTCGGCAGTGTCAACGCTAAGGGACATCGACAGCATCATAAGCATGATTGACCAAGATCCGAGCATGACAACTGGAGTTTGGGCCTGGATGACCAGAGGCGTCCCCATGACCCCAGCTGGGAAAACTCAGCAACTTGTCGACAGTGTTGTTTCGTCTCTTGCCCTTGACAGCTTGAAGGCACTGAAGGCAACCGGCGCTACTATGGGCGCGCTAAACCAGTCAGAGCTAGAAATACTCAAGACAGAGCTGGCAAAAATTGACCTTGCAGCCGGATCAGATGTCGTAAAGGCTAAATTAGGCGTGGTGCGTGGGCACTATCGCACGGTTCTTTCAGATCTGTATCGAGGCGCCAGTGACGAAGATGCAGCAAAAATTACTATGTTCTTGGGCTTGCAGGAGCGTCCAGCCTGGGCTGGAGGATCATCAAGCAGCACCGCCGCCCCGATCAGCGACGAAGATTTCCTTGAGCAAGAGCGAAAGCGACGGGAGGGCGACGGTTAATGGATAAGCAAGAGATATTAGCGCTCGCCAAAGCAGCCGCAGCTGAGGGCAGGATCGCCGACAAAGACCGCTTAATGGATATGTATTTTTCGCAAGATGCGGGGCCGTCCGACCTACCAGAGGGTCTCAAAATTATTGCAGAATATGAGGGCGGCGGGCGTGTAACTGAAAACCCGCAGGGCGAGCTGTCGTACCGAGATAGCGGATATGTGGCATCTGACAACGAAAAGGTCAGGCAGATAATGCAGCTCAAGGGCGACGCTGGCTTGGTCGTCAAGGGGTCAATGGCGCAAGATATGATTGGCGGCCCCGCCGTGACTGCGGCTGCCTCCTCTTTGAAGGGCGTTCCGTTTGGCCGAGGCTATGTCGAAGAAGCTATGTCTTCCGTGGATCCGTTGATGCAGCGGATGCGTGCGATGTTTGGCGGAGAGGCGCAGGCCCCGGTCAGCGCCGACACAATCAGCAGCGCAATAGATTTGCAGTCAGCTCTTAACCCAAAGATGACCGCCGCATCCCGACTGTCTACCGGCCTGGCAACTGGTATAGCTGCTCGAGCCCCGAGCTTAATAACTGCGCAAACTCGCGCCGGACAAGCCTTACAAGGCGCGACCTATGGCGGCGCTGGTGGCGCTCTTGAGGGCGCCGTGGCCGGATATGGCGACGGCGGAGCAGAGACCGCGAAAAGGGAAATGACCACCGGCGCACTGTTTGGCGCCCCACTGGGAGCCGTCGCCCCATTCGCTGGCGAAATTGTTGCATCCGGCATTGACTGGTTTAGCCAGCTGCCAATTCGCAAAGTTATCTCGGACATCGGGTTTAAGAAAGACGCGGCCAAGGTCGTGCGTGACGCCATCGAGGCTGACGCGCCGGTGGCTGCAATGAACGCAAACACGCCATTCGGCGCGGTTGGCGGTCTCGGACCAAACATGACAAATTTACTTGATGTCGTGGCCAACACTCCTGGCCCCGGCGCGTCCATCGTGCAGAAAAACTTGCGCGAGACTGCTTCGGCGGCGTCGGACGATCTTAGCGCTCGGCTTGATGACGTGCTTGGAAAAGTTACAGCCGGACGAATAGGGCAAAAATCCGACATAATGAAGGACACCGCCACAGCTAGAAGAGAAGCGTACGGCAGCGCTTACAGCTCAGAAGTCATCCCCGGTGACGAGGCGTCAGACGTGGTTCTTGATCTTTTTAAACGGGTTGACCCGTCTGACTTGAGCGGGGCTACAACTCTACTGCGCGAAGGCGGAGCGGAGTTTAACTACGTCATGCCGACGAAGGTCAGCGAAACAACAGCCAACGAGATATTAAGTTCGGGCACCAGCGGGATTAACGTAAGATCTACTCCTGACGGGTATGTGGCGTGGCGCACTCCGACAATTGAGACGCTGGACTACACAACCAGACGGCTGCACAGTCGCGCTCAAGAGCTTAAACGGTCTGGAGACATTGAGGGGTATCGGTCAAAAACAGCTTTGGCGATACAGCTTCGCCGGGCCATGGACGAAGTCAGCCCAGATTATGGTAAAGCCAGAGCCGCCGGCAAGGACGCCATCGACCAGAAAATTGCGGCCGACCTCGGTAACGATTTGCTAAACCCGAGGATCACGCGCGAGGAAGTGTCGATCACCTTAGACCAGATGGGCCCGACTGAGCTGAAACAAGTCAGAACAGCTTTGCGCAATCGACTTGACGAAATCGCGGCGAACGCCAGGATGAGCCCGACGCAAGACAACACGATGGAAGTCGTCGAGGCACTGGCTCAGCTTAGAGTTATGAACAGCCGCGCCGTAGCCACCAAGATGAAGATGGTTCTCGGCGAACCAGGCTTTGAGGCCATATCGGAGAAAATCGGCCAAGCATCGCAGGCGCTGACAATGTCTGCGTCAATTGCTCAAAACTCCAAGACGGCCATTCGTCAGGCAGTTGAGGCGCGCTTTAAAGAGCTGATTGGCACCTCGATGGCGGAGACAATTGGTCAAGCAGGCTTGCTGCCTGCGGTTTCGCGCGGAGTTACTCAGGCAGTAATTGGAGGCCCAAGTCAGGCCCAACGCATCCAGGAAATCAGCCGAGAGCTGGCTCCGGTGCTATCTCAGAGACTGTCTCCAGAGGAGTTAATGCGTCAGGCGCAGCGCATGAGACAGGCTCAGCCTCTAATCTCAGGCGCGCGTGACAGGCGACAACTTGCCCAGCAAAACGTGACCGGTGGACTACTCAGCCTCGGCATGGGCGGCGCGCAGGGCGCTGAGCTGCCGGAAATGAACCCGCTCTTGCGGTTCATGCCCGGCCCCCGCTAACCGCTACTTCTTGGCAGCTTTTTTAGGCGCAGTCTTAGCGGGCTGCGCCCTTAACGTGTCTGCCGCAGCCTGATGCAGCTCCGCCGCCTGATCTTGTATGATCGTGGCCGCCCGCTCGCAGAACTTAAATAGAGCCATGATGTTTACCACGCGGTGCGGATTGTTGAGATTTCGCACGAGCTCTTTTGTGTTGTCGTCTAACATTGTGGATCCTCCATAAAATGTCACTAAAATACCGTATAACATTTTTTTGCTTATGTGAACATTTAGTGCTTGCAAAGGTATGATGTTAACATTAGGGTAACTTATATAGAGAGACACAAACAAAGGAATACGGATATGACAACTTCAGCAATCGCCTACGGCTCAACAATCCGCGCATATGACTTCCAGCCAATGCCTGATCGCCCCGACCAGTTCATCGAGGGCGTTATCGTTGACGCGGGAATGATTAAGCACCCCAAGTATGGCCACAATATGTTCAGCGGCTACACAATCCAAATAACAGGTGCTGCACGCGCAGACGACCCGCGCATTGGCGACATTGGATACGTCCCGTTCAAAATGGACTTCATGGACTTCGATGGCCGCATCCAAAAGGCTTAACGCAACACGGGGAGCTTCGGCTCCCCACAGGCGCCTGCGTAAAGGGGTAACGACTTACCGAAGTTATTACCCCTTTAGAGAAGCGCCTAACAATCAAGATTGGAGAGACCAAATGAAAAAAGAAATCCAAGTAACCTACGTCGGCGAGAACTACGCGTTCGCCATAACGCAGGATGACTTCCAGCAAGCGTACATCCCCAACTCGATCCTGACCCAGATGGGCGACGTCGAAGTCGGCGACCTGTTGGATGCGACGATGGTCGATAACGATCGAGACCCACGCGGCCGCACGCCGTGGTTTGTCACGCACGCCGTGGTCCACCTCAAAAAGTCTGACGCCTACGAAATTTCCGACGCAGTCCGAGCCGAAATCGACTGGGCGACGCTGATCGAAAGAATATCTCCCACGACTACGCCATTTGAGCCTGACCCGCGCGTCCCAGACGAAGACGAGAAAATCGACTTATTCTCGTGGGATCCGTTTGCCGAGACGCCCAGCATGGGCGACAAGGTCCGCGCCGCGCTGGACGAGATGGGCGACCGCCCGTTCCGCACCTCAGAGATGGCGAAGGCCCTCGGCATATCGTCAAAGCGCGCCGGCAGCCTAATGCACATGATCTTCAAGCAAAACCTAGTGTCCGTGGCCAAGATATACGACCGGCCGGACCAAGTCAGCGCGTCCTGGTCGCTGTGGTGCAAAAACGTGTCGGGGTTCTTGAAATGAAAGCTGGCATGCAAGATCACTTTATCCTCGCGACGACGCTGGCGCTGTGCGTCTTTCTGGTCGGGTGCACACTCCCAGATGCCTCTGAGAGCCACACAGACCGCCCACAGGCGCGTCCAACACACTGGGAGGCACTCTGATGCCAAAACACACTAGAGCGTCTATTTTGGATACCGCCAAAGACTATGTCACGCGGGACCGGGCAGCCGACCACGGATCTATGGAGGACAACTTCTCCACGATTGCCGCATATTGGAATATTCATCTCGGGGGAAACCACGTCGACGCCGTTGACGTCGGACTGATGATGGCCATGGTGAAGCTGGCCAGAGCAAAGTCGAACAAAACCCATTTAGATAACTTTGTGGACTTGGCTGGTTACGGCGCCTGCGCCGGAGAATTAGCAATGAAGGGAGACGACAATGACCAAGAGGATTGATTGCCCAGAATGTGATGGCACGGGCTCGATGACTTACGATCGGTTTGTGACGCAGGGACCGTCAGTGCCGTTTGGATACTTCGAGGACTACAGCGAGGAGTGCGATAACTGCGCGGGCCACGGCACGATACTGGCACTGGAAGACGAAACGGAGGAAGACGAATGACACCCGTAAGTAAATACAACCGCGCGGCGGTAAAGATTTTGGCGGATCAGGGCATGTCCCAGATCGAAATCGCCGACAAGCTAAACATTGCAACGTCTACAGTTCACCGCATCAAGAACGAACTGGGCATCACACTAAAACGAAAGGGGCGGGAATTTGGAGCGAGGCACGCATATTATAGGGAGGCTAGAGAGAGTTTGCAGCTTAATTCTGAGCGAGCCGAGGACGGCTCTGGATCAGGGACTTCAGCAGAGGATACAGGAGATACTCTCGCTGATCGATTTGCTGAAGTCCGTAACAGCAGATCCCCCGAAGCCAGACTGAAGGCTAAACTCGAGAACATCACAGATCCATATATCCGGTGGGAGATTGAGCTGGGACACATTATGGTGGAACATGAAAACCTGGCGCGCAAAGGCGGTGCGCCGGGGCGAGTGTCAAACCGGGAAATCAAGCGAAGCGCAATGTCGCCCAGCGCTCGCACAGCGGCCGAAAACCGAAAAAAATTCGGCGATGCACAGGCTCAAAAACTGCTAAAACTAATTGGACCAGAGGACGCACTGACGGCGTCACAGGCGGCGCCGCTAATTGATCAGAAAGTTCAGCGGGTGTCCAACTACCTGGAGAAACTGTTCGAGCAGGGGTCGCTATATCGAGTGCGAATGCTGGTCCACATAGCGGAGCGAACGAAGCGCCAGTGGCGCTGGGTCTACAGCAAGTCTCCAATCGAAAATGAACACGAGTGGGATTAGGTTACTATCCGATAGTATGTGTATCGTGTGGGTGGCCGTTGATATGCAAGTCGTTTGGCGCAGTCTGGTAGCAACGCGACCAACAACAACAGCCCAAGCCCCGTGGCATCGAATGGTTGTGTGTTAGAAGAAAGCCACCCACATTCCGCTTGTAGCCGCCAGACGCGGCGGTTGCCAGCGAATTTAACTAAACGACGCTAAAACTTTCTGAATGCTGCCCGACCCAAACAATTCAGTGTCCAAGTGCGTTGAGGTAGTTCTAATTATCGGGTCATCTCCCCGGCAGAAGAAAATCTTATCTAGGTCGAGCGCGACAAATGCGTAGACGTCAGACCTCTGCCGACCCTTGCCGTGCTTGGTGTAAAACTGATATTTCCAATGCCTGATTTTTGATGACGTCTTGACTTGCAGCGTCAGAATGCGCGCGTCCGTTTGTATATACCCATCGTGGTCCTGCGATGGCGCAAGGGTGCAGAAATAACCAGCGAAGCTTAGTCGGCTTAGGGCGAGGTATTCCCCGGCCCGTCCGACATTTGCGCTGGCCTCTTGATCCTGCATGCTAGTTTAGCTAATTTAGCTAAGCCAACCGTGTATTTCTTTGGTTTGCTCAATCCTATCATCCAACCCGTGATACCCTCCATTCACACGCTTGGTTATACTCTTGATTGTGCTTTCGTTGACGCCCTTGTCGGCAATATCAAACAGCTTATTCTTGTTGAAAAACCACAGCGCCGTTTCCATTGCGTATGTGCTGGCGACCAAATCTGGGTCGGTCATAACCTCTGGGATACTCATGTCAGACGCAAAACTTCTGTAATTTGTTTTGCCGGTGAGCTGCAAAAATCCTCGACCACAATATAGTCTACCCTCTCCAGATGCCTCGTCGCCATTACCCATACGGTTGGCGTAGACCTTGTTGGCTAGTCCAGACGGGTTGCGAGAGTATGGCAGAGCGCTTTGAACCGTAGGGAAGCGAGACGGCCACACAGCCATGATCCGCTCTGGCGTTGAGTAGTGCAGCCCCTCACGGGTGCGCTTAAAGCCACCGCTTTCGTGGTGGGCCTGACCCATTAGATGAGCGCCACGCTTCGGCGACAAGCCGAAGTGCTTGGCAATGGCTCTAGCCGTGTTGGGTCCAAACGCTCCATCAGCACCAACGCCGATTTTGGTTTGCAGGTTTTTCATAGCTTCGCTCATTTTGTCAGCCCCTGTTTTTTCTCGTAACTGCGCAAACCACCGAGCCCGAGCATACCCATCATTACAGTCATTAGGCTGCCCATGTCAAAACTTGGCAGATCTGGGATCGTTACGCCGGCGGCCGCGACCACGAATACAATGAACGGCTGTAGCACGAAATGATACGCAAACGCGACGCCACACACCCAGCCAATGAATGGACGCCATCCGCCCTTGAACACTGACCCGCTGGCAGCTTCGGCCTTGTTGACTTCGATCTGCGCCAGCATGGCCTGCTGAGAATGCTTGTCGGCCATCGTGCTTAAATCATGCGCCAGCCGAGCGGCTTGATCTTTGTCTTGGATAAACCGGCCAGCAAGCTCAGTCGCTGGCCCTATCAGTGCGCTTAAAATACTCATGTTCCCACCTCATATTCGACCTTTGACGTTGAGCCAGTGGTCGTGACGCTGCTCTTGGACTCCTTACCCATCCAGATGCCGAAGCAACCTGTGAGAGCGCCCATGCAGACGCTGACAAGCCCTGACTGAGCTACGCTGGGGTCAGGTAAAGACATGAACCAGTGGACCGTCTGATAGCTCAGTATTGTGACCGCGAACATCATCAGTCTCGGTAAAACTTTCCATTCATCTAGACGTGTCGCCATCTTTATCTCCGAATGTTACTTCAAAACATTGCACCATAATTGTCGAACTTGTAACTAAAACTTTAGCATCGTCTCTAGCCTTCATGCATTCTATTTGGTTGTCGTGCTGAGAAAGCTGGTGGTATCTGAGGTCATTATTAAAAAACTGCATCCATATTAAGAACCACATCAGAATTTCTCCATGTAGCGGCCAATCGAGAAGACAACTGCAACCATGCCAGTGACCGCGAGAATGCCAGCCAAGCTATACATAATAATTTCCATTAGCTCCTCTCGTTCTTTTTCCTTTTGCTTTTGCGCTGCCCTGCGCGCTTTACGAGCTTCAGCCTGATATAACTGCCATTTGTCCCAAGTGCCGGGAGGTCCGTACAATCTGCACCAAGACTCAAGCTCGCGTCGCTTTTCTTTAATGTCTTCGAGCGCTTGAAACTCTTCCCAATCGCCCTCTGACCCACCAGTGAAAGCTGTGATCGGGTTCTTTTTCTTACGGCTTACGGCATCTTTAAGATCGTCTTCAGCATTTAGGAATTTGCCGACCTGACCGACTAACCCCTTGACCTCGTTTCCATTCTCTAAGCAGCGCTTAATGACGCCATACGCTGCGTTCGCTGCCATAATAGTTTCAATCACAGCCATCGGCTTATCTGGCCATTAACTTGTCAATTTTCTCTTCCAACTTATCAAACTTGTTCATAATTTGAGAAAGAACTTGAGAGCTATCATTTTTCGTAACGTACTCCTTCGCCATCTCTTCGCGGGTGCGGTTGAGTAGTATGCGTACTCGGTCCAGTTCTTCTTTTTGGCTTTTAATCAGCCAGCCGAGGCCGCTGATTACGACGGCAAAAAGTATATTCAAGATTGCGTCCATTTCCATAGTGGTGACCTTTAAAGTGCTGAACTTTTGTTAGTGGCGCATTTTACCACATCGTAAACAAATTTAAAACATTTGCACGGGGCCTTGTGCATTCCTCCACACGCTGTTAACACTGCGTTAGAAGAGGAGGGCATCATGTCTCGAGAATTGAAGCAAATCGGCCCGAGGATACGCGAAGACGTAGCCCTGGCACTAAAGGAACACAGTCGCAATACACGCATGAGCGTGTCACTGCTGGTCGAGATGGCCGTCATTGCAATGCTAGACGAGGTGGGGGCTGACGTTGATTACGATCGGAATTGATCCCGGCTACCGCACCGGCGGCGTGGCGCTAATAGGCGATGACTTCTACGAGGTCCACGACCTTCCGGTCTACTCAGAGGGCGGCGTGGACGTCGTGGCGCTGCTCGACATCATCAACAGCGCGGGGCCAGTCGACCACATATGGGTCGAGAAACAGCAGGCCATGCCCAAGCAGGGCGTCGTATCAGTGTTCAAGCTGGGCTTTGGCTACGGCCAGACGCTGACCACTGTAGCGCTGTCTGGGCATCCGTACAGCGAAGTGCGGCCGGCAGTGTGGAAGAAGTCCATGAACCTACCACGCGACAAGGACAGCGCGCGGCGTCTGGCGCAGGCACATTTTCCAAAGCTGGCCAGCAGCCACTTGAAACGTAAGAAGGACGAGCACCGTTCGGAGGCGCTATTAATCGCCGCATTTGGGAGGGGGAAGATATGATAAATTTTGACATGACTAACGAGGAATACCACGCGCACACCGACGTGCTGTCAGCGTCGGGCACCAAGACGATCGCGTTTGATGACTTGGCCACGTTTAAATACGCCGAGCGCAAGGAGAGCGCCGCGTTCGACGTGGGCACCGCTACCCACACACTCGTGCTTCAGCCAGAGCTGGCCGACACGATATGGATGGGCGCGGCGGATCGGCGCGGACTGGCGTGGAAGAAGACCAAGCTGGAGGCGGAGGAGGCGGGCGCACTACTACTCACCGAGGGCGACTACCAGTTGGCTCACGACATGGCGGAGGCCGTGCGCGCAAACAAGGCGGCGGCCGAGCTGCTCAGCGGTGACTTGGTGTGTGAAGCGTCAGTGTTTGCCAAGCACGAGCGCACCGGCATCGAGATCCGCTGTCGGCCAGACGGATGGCGCCGGGACATTGGGGCGTTGATAGACCTCAAGACGACTATCACCAGTGACCCAGCAGGATTTGCCAAGCAGTGCGCCAATTTCGGCTACCACGTTCAAGATCAACACTACCGAATGACAATGGAGGCAGCCGGTTTCGAGATCGACCGCTTCGTGTTTATTGCGGTGCAAAAGTCAAAACCCCACCGCGTTGGGGTCTACGAATTGGATCACGACAGTCTCGTCGAGGGACGAGCCGCGTGCCAATATGCCTTCGAGAAATTCGCGAGGGCACAATCAACGAATGAATGGGGCTACAATTTTGGTGACTTGCAAACGATCCAGATCCCGCGCTATTCATTTACATTCAGCCAAATCGGCTAGGCAATCAACGTCAGGAGACACACATGCCAATATCATTCGGAAGCTCAGAGGGTTCTGGAAACTCATTGTTTATTCGTGCAAACCTACCACAGAACCGGTGGTGGGTGAAGACTGAAGCGGGAGACGAGACCATCGACATGTCTCGCGGCTTCGCGATGGACATAAAAAATGTTACATTCGGCTGGCTGCACATCGACATCGGCGTGCGGGACTGGCAGCCCTGGCCAAGCCCAGCGCAGCAAATTGCGCGTCCATCTGAGAACCACAAGCAGGGCTTCGAGGTAGACTGCTGGCTGTCAGACGGCCGTGAGGCGTCATTCAGCGGCAACTCTTATGGCTTGGGCCAGTTCATCGCCAAGCTGTACAATAAGGCGGAGGAGGCGCCGGAATTTGCTGACAAGCTGCCCGTGGTGCAAGTGACCAGCTCAACCCCCGTGGTAATCGGCAAGGGGACCAGCTACGACGTGGGCTTCGCAATCCGCACTTGGATCGACAAGCCGGAGAACGGCGCCGAGCACCCCGCAACGGCACCCGTAATGGCTCCGGCACCCGCCGCAGCGGCGGCACCAGCAGCGGACACAGAGTTCGGCTTCTAAACACAAAATAAGATGCCGCCCGCTACGGTGGGCGGCGCAACTAACAAAGGGGTGGAACCAATGAGCGAGAGATATTTTGACAAGGTAGCGGAGAGCGCCGTGACCGACGTGGTCACGGCAATCAAGGGAAGCCGCAACGAGATTTTAAACAAGGCCGCATTCAGCCTGGGGCGTCACGCCCACATGGCGCCGGCCAACTTAGACAGCGCAATTGCGCAGCTACACTCGGCGGCGAAGGTGCTCGGGCTGCAAGATCACGAGATCAAGGCGACGATCGGATCCGGCTTCAAGCGTGGCGGCGACAGCCCCAAGGAGCTCGAAAACTCCGACGCGATGCCCTACACGCCGTCCGAGTTTGAGCGACTAATGGGTCGACTGGCGGCCAAGGAGATGCTGGTCAGAGACGACGAGAGCCGCGCCGACAAGATGAAGAAGGCCCGAGACATCTGGGACCGTGGCGTCACAATTTCACGCGACACCATAGACGCGGTGCGTCCGGCGCTACTATATCTAAACAGTAGGGGCCTGAGAGCCAATACGGCGTCGCACTCGGCGCGGTTTAACCCAAATGTGTATGACGGCCCCGCAATCATGTTTCCCGCGCTCGATGTAGACGGGAACGTCTGCGGCGTGCAGTCGGTGCTGCTGACCCCAGAGGGCAAGAAGCGCGAGCACAACGGCATCAGCAAATACAGTCGCGGCGTCATCGCCGGCAACGTAATGCGCATCGGAAACGAGCACGAGGGCGGCTGCATCATCATTACCGAGGGGCCGGAGGACGCGCTCAGCGTCTACCAGGCTGTCGGAGACGACGCCACGGTCGTGTGCACGTTTGGCAAGGCCGGCATGTCCACATACCCAGTGCCACGTGCGTCCGACGTGACGATCTGCGCCGACCCAGACCTCGACGTGGAGGCGGTGGCAGACGTGCTGAGAGGTGACGGCAGCACCGACGTCCACGTCGTCAGGTTCGACATGCAGGGCATCGAGGGCGTAAAGGATGCCAACGACTTCCTGCGCGAGACCAGCGCGGAAAAATTGCGTGAGGTTCTGGCGTTGGCTCGGCCAGTCGCGGTCGTGCAGGCGGAGATTGCCAGCCTAGAGCGCAGCTACCCGACGCCATACGATCCAATCGACCCGGCAAGCATACCGGCGCGGCGCTGGATCTACGGCCAGCATTACATCCGATCCAACGTGTCCGTGCTGGCGTCCGCCGGCGGCGTGGGCAAGACGTCCATGCAGATCGTCGAGGCGCTGGCAATTTGCACCGGCCGGCCGCTGCTCGGTGAGACCGTGCACGAGCCGTGCAACGTGTGGATCATAAACTTGGAAGATCCGCTCGAGGAGCTCCAGAGGCGTGTGGCGGCGGCCATGATGCACTACAAGGTCACGGCCGACGAGATACGTGGCAAGTTATTCCTGGATGCGGGCCGCGACATGAACATCATCTTCGCCAGACAGGACCGCGACGGCATCACCGTCGACGATGCGCTGGTCGACTACCTGACGGCCAAGATCACCGAGAACAAGATCGGGCTGGTCTCGATTGACCCGTGGGTCGCAGCTACCGGCATCAACGAGAACGATAACGTCGCAATGAACGCCGCCGTCGGGGCCGTGCGCGCCGTGTGTGACGTCACAGACTGTGCCGCGTCACTCGTGCACCACATCCGCAAGGGCAACGGCGACGACGCCAACGTCGACAGCATACGCGGGGCAGGGAGCCTACTCGGGGCGGCAAGAGCGGCGCGCGTCATCAATCGTGTATCACAGGATGATGCACTCAAGCTAGGCGTGTCCGAGACTGAGGCGCTGGGCATCTTCCGGGTAGACGACGGCAAGTCGAATATGGCGCCGCCGGCAGCGAAGGCGGTTTTCCGCCGAATGGTGGGCGTGCAGCTTCCCAACGGGGAATATGTTGGCGTGGCCACCGAGTTTGCCATGCCTGACCTTTTCGACGGGATCAGCGCAAAGGACGCGATGGCGGTGCAGCGTGACGTCGGGCAGTGTGCCGCGCACGGCGAGTTCCTGCGCCAGAACACTCAGGCCAAGCAGTGGGTGGGCAACGTGGTCGCCAAGGTGCTAGGATTGGACGTGGACAAGAAGCACGAGAAGGCCAAGGTCAATGCAGTCGTGAAAAAATGGATCGAGACCGACGTCCTGCGCATCGAGCGCGAAAAAGATCTGCGCACCGGGCGTGACGTCCCAGTCGTGGTCGTGGGTGAGTGGATCACCGGGGACGAGGTGGGGCCGAGATGAAATACAACGAGGACATTGGCGGATACGAGGACGAGCAGGCAGAGCAGCAAGTGATGACCGTGCTCTGGTCCGACGACATCGACGCCTGCATGATAGAGTTTGAGCCGGGCTTCCTGTATCCGGCCACCGTGGAGGAGCGGAAGAGGAGGGCGCACATCCTCGTCAATGCGATGTGGACTATAGAGCACGCACTGCTGAGAATGGATGACCAGCTACTGAGGAGCGACGTCGATGACGTGTTGCATTAATACTTCCACACCTTACACACTAGGGGTGTGGGTGGGTGTGTGTGGTGTGGAGAATAAGGCCATTTCACGTTCCACACCACCACCCCCTATTGTATAGGGTGGTGTGGTGTGGTGTGTGGCAGAGGGAAATATTAGGTGTGGTTAACATTGGGATCGAAGGGGAGATAATTCATGGCTAAGTTAGTTAAGCCGAAGAGCCGGCAAGCGAAGCAGGGGATCGCAAACGCGATACGCAATAGAGGCAAGTTTGAGACTGGCACTCCGACCAAGCCGATCTCGATGCAGTGCATCGGACAGATGATGCCGCTGGACAAGAAGGCGCGGGACATGACCAAGAAGTGGGGCGACAGTCTGCCCGAGCTTGTGTCACCGGATCTAGCTGGCCGCTTCGAGGCTGCATACGATGCGCTGCGGGTTAAGGTGGAGGCAGACGACGTCGTGGGCGTACACGCGATCGTGGGGCAGCTTATGAGGGCGTGGGACGTGCTGGAGGCCGAGGCTCTGTCCAATGGGCATCAGCCAGTAGGTCCGCACGCCTACTGCATCGAGATTGCCAGCGGACACATCGTCTGCATCGCGCTGCACGATGCAATGGGAATACGTCGAGAGCATCCCGAGTGGACGGTGTATGATATGGTAGACGCCGCAGTCGTGCTGGCGAATAACTTTAGCAGCGAGTTTATTGAGAAGACGTTGCAGTCGTTCCCCGAGGCTAAGGTGACGCGCGTCATCGGCACGGCGAACGACACATTTAACGTCGACTTGGGCGACGAGATACCGTTTTAAGGAGCGAGAGACATGGGAACACTGGGAAAGGTTAAGCTGGCAGCGCTGGAAGCTGCCGGCGAGGACGAGATCTTCGGGCTGATTGCGGACGGCAAGAACGCGTCCGACGTAATCAAACATTACAGCGTAGGCTGGAACATATTCCACAAGTGGATCGCAGCCGGAGAGGGCAGGGCGCAACGATACGACGAGGCCAAGGAAATGGCGGCTCACTACTACGCGTCGCAGGCGCAGAAGATCGCGGACGAGATGCATCAGATCGAGGCGAACGTGAATAGCGCCAGGCTGAGCGTCGACGTGTACAAGTGGAAGGCGTCGAAGATGTCGTCCGAGTATGACGTGCGGCAGCGTGACGTGGCCATCAACATCAGCGTGAACGACTTGCACGCGCAGGCGGCGATACTACTCAACAGCGTGACCGACGACGTAATCGAGGGCGAGGTAATCGAAGATGCGGTGATAGAGGATGGCGAGGAAGAGGATGGCGTGTGACCGCGAAATCACGCATCGAGGCGGTGAGGCGCACGCGTGTGCGCGTGCCATCGAATGCGATCGCGGTCAAGCCTGCATGGGCGAACGTCGCATCGATGCAAAAAGATTTAACATAATATCCATTATCACTCTAATCGCGGATGCGTTTCGGCGTCGATCCGGCCGTGTTTTTCTGCCCTCCCCTGCCCTTCTCGCCACAGAAATCCGCGTTTTGACCCCCCCCTCTCAAATCTTTTGCCGGTGCAAAAGCTGATGACCTAATCACGCACCCGCTCGAAAAAAAATTCACACCACCACGCACAGGAGTGTTAACAAATGAACGTCCCCAAGCAGCCCGAGAACCCGTTTGTGAAACTGATGCGGCGCTACCGCGACGACCCCGTATGCTTTGCCCGCGAGGTCATTGGCATCGAGCCGGACGAGTGGCAAGTGGAGTTGTTGGACGCGGTCGCCGCCCCCGCGATTAGGCGGATCTCCGTTCGGTCTGGCCACGGCGTCGGCAAGTCTACGGGCGTCGCCATGGCGGCCATCTGGCATGTGTTGATGCGTTACCCGAGTAAGACGGTGGTGACGGCGCCCACGTCCGCGCAGTTGTTTGACGCGTGCTTCGCGGAGATGAAGTCCGTGGCCAAGCGCCTCAAGCCCCCGTTTAATACTTTGCTGGACGTCAAGTCTGATCGGATTGAGTTAAAGAGCGCGCCCGAGAGCACGTTTATTTCGTGTCGGACGTCTCGAGCGGAGCAGCCCGAGGCTTTGGCCGGCGTCCACAGCGAGCATGTGTTACTGCTGGCGGATGAAGCCAGCGGCGTGCCGGAGGCCGTGTTTGAGGCTGCCTCGGGCTCGATGTCGGGCGTCCACGCCACGACGGTGCTCACGGGAAACCCCACGCGTAATACTGGCTTCTTTTATGAGACCCACACGCGATTGCGGGATGACTGGCACACGATGCACGTCTCGTGCGTTGACAGCCCGCGCGTGGCCGAGGATTTCGTTGAGGACATGAAAAAGCGCTACGGCGAGGACAGCCCGGCGTATCACGTCCGCGTGCTTGGAAATTTCCCGCCGAGCGAGGAGGACACGGTGATCCCGGTGTCGTTGATTGAGCACGCGTTTAATAACGTCGTGAAGGTCCACGAGGACACGCCGGCCGTGTGGGGCCTGGACGTGGCGCGTCAGGGCGGCGACAGCAGCGTGCTGTGCAAGCGGCAGGGTCCAATGATACATCCTATGACTGTGTGGCGTAACTTGGACCTGATGCAGCTGTCTGGCGCGGTGAAGGCGGAATATGACAACATGCCCATGTCGCGCAAGCCGGCGGAGATCATCATCGACAGTAATGGCTTTGGGGCTGGCGTGTTAGATCGCCTGCGTGAGCTGGGATTGCCGGCGCGGGGATTGAACGTGTCGGAGCGCGCGGTGGCGAAGCAGACGTATCTCAACTTGCGCGCGGAGCTGTGGTTTAAGGCGAAGTCGTGGTTGGAGGGGATGGACGTGTCACTGCCGAAGGACGACGCGCTGTATGCGGAGCTGGCGGGGCCTCGATATATGTTTACGTCGTCGGGCAAGATCCAGGTTGAGAGCAAGGAGAGCATGAAGAAGCGCGGCATTCGCTCGCCGGATCGCGCTGATGCTCTGTGCTTGGCGTTGGCCAATGACCACACGACGATGGCGTTTGGCAGCGCGGCCACCGGAGCGTGGAATAAGCCGCTCCGGCGTGGTATTCGTGGGGTAGTTTAGGTTGCGGTCGTCGTCCACTCTGTGTCTTTGCGTTTGCCGCTCTCGACTTCCTCGACGAATTTTTTGCCGATTACGGCCCACTGGCCCAGCGTCATTCGGTTAAGTCGCGGAACGTAGACCCTCTCGACCTTGGACTTAACGCCGCCACTGACTGCGTCTTCGTCCAGGTACACGAATTGATAGTACCGTCGGTGGGCTGCGGCCATCTTTTCTGGGTGCCAGCGCTGCTCAATCATCAGGTGCGGGCACCCGATCTCGTCGAGTATGAGGTCGGATGTTATGCGCTTTGGCTTTTTGGGCTTTTGGGGGTTTGATAGCAGCAGCCGCTCGACTGTCTCGTTTATGAGCGGCTCGATCATTGACAGCGGGACCGATCCCTCCGGCACGGCGGGCTCGTCTCGGAGCTCTTTTATCTGGATTGAGATCCGCGCGAGCTCGTAGGCCATCTCCATCTGCTCGCTGATTAGCTCGCTGCGTTTTTTGTCTTTCCATGTTTCAGGTGTGATCGTTGTCATTTTATTTCTCCCGGTTGTGGGGAGCCGAAGCCCCCGTTTGATCAGGCTTACTTTGTTGCCTTCAAGACGCCTGACTTGCAGGCTTCACGGTTCCAATCGGCTGTTCCGATAACGTGCCAATCCCATTGAGTTTCAGCCTCTGGGTGGCCAATGTGCCAAGTTACTGAATACTCGCCTGTGCAAAAACAAATTGCGCCAACGCCAAAATCTTCTGCTGTAATGGCGCAGTCTTCGTTTTTGCCCCGGCTTGTAGCTGCGTTGACCCAAGACCACTTGATCCCAGCCTTGCCGCCAGCAACAGGCTCAACATTGCGGGGATTAGCCAGTTCTACCTTAAACGTGCTGCCGTTTTTCTCAACGAACCAACCGCCAGTAGAATTGGCAACTTTTGTTTCGCCAAGCAGATCGCCTTTTTTGCCGTCTGTGAAATCAAAAACTTTCATGTCCGTATTCCTTTGTTTGTGTCTCTCTATGCAGTTAACCTAATGTTAACATCTACAGACTACAACCCCTAAAATGCAAAAAACTGGTATCCGCTGAACTTTTTTGTTATCCTGCCCCTGTTAGCGGCTCCCTCCCACCCGGCTGCTGAGCTCTCCAGGCTCCCCCGCGCAATGGGCCTCCCCCTAGTGCGCGGGGTTACATTTAACGGGTTTTGGTGTATTCTTGGGAGAAATGAACGCAGAGGGCGCGAAATGGGAATACTTGACGACCTGAAGATGGGTCTCGGCATCGAAGAGAAGACGCGCGACTACTACGATCGCACCGCCAAGACGATCGAGCGCAACGACGGATCCGGAGCTGCCAACAAGTATCGCGAGCGCATTGGCTTTACGCCGGGCGGCACGCACACCGGTAGCTATGGTAGCGCCCCACACTATTCCGACACGTCCACTGGCCCACAGGTCAGCGACTTCCGTCAGGGCTCCCGCCCGTCTAACGCCCCCACGCCCGGCACCTTCAGCCACTCGATGGGCAAGATGCCGGGAATGATGGGCCTACTGGCCCGCCTGTTTAATGGATCCGGCAACAATCTGCCAGAGCAGCCGCTGCTGTCCAACGCCCAGCGTCGGGCTCGCCCACGTCGGCGCGGAGACGCGCAGGCAGCGGCGCCGCTTACGGCTATGAGCACCCAGATGTCCGCCGGCCCAAATATGATGCCAGCACCCGCCTCTCCGAGCACGCAGTTTAGCCCATACGACGCAAGTGGCACGTTTATGGAAATGTCACAGCCTGACAGCAATATGTTTGGCGTGGCTGGCGGTATGCCGGCAATGCCGGCGACGGAAGTAGACGCTACGTTTGCGCCCAGAATGGATAGCATGGCCATAGACGCCCCCGCCACTGCCTTTCCAGCGGCGGGCGGAGCAGTAATGGCCGACAGCCCCGAGGCAGATGAGGCCGCGTATCAGCAGTGGCTGTCCACCGAGGGCAGTAGCAAACTCATACAGCAGTGGGATAAGACAAACCCAGGCTTCTCGCGCCGCATGTACGATACCGCAAGGCGCATCAAGGCAGGGAAATTTTAATGGCAGATCTTAATTTTAAGTCATTACTTGACGCCATCCAGCGCCAGGAGAGTAGCAGAGACCCAGTCCACGACGGTCCGACACGCGACTTGAACGATCTCGTCAGCCCCACCGGCGCGCGCGGCGTCATGCAAGTTAAGATACCGACCGCAATGAAGCCGGGCTACGAGAGAAGCGGCGCGCAAAATATATTTGACGTGGCCAAGGAGATGGGATTTGGCACTTTTGATCAGACGGAAGAGGCCGCCATTGAGTTGCTCGACACGCCCGAGATTAACAAGGAGTTTGCCAGCCGCTACATGGAGGCGTTGCTGGTAGAATTTGATGGCAACGTGGATCAGGCCGTCGCGGCCTATACTGCCGGCCCCGGCGCGGTAAAAAGGGGCGGCGGTAAATACGATAACCTACCGCACAACGACGACCGTCAATACGTCGACAGCGTCCGCCAGTATTATAATCAAGCGACCGGAGACAATTACCCCGTCACCATGTCCCCGCGTCCACAAATGCGTCCGAAGGGGCTACTCAACTAATGGCAGGCTACGAGCAATACGTTCCGCCGGGCCTACGCGGCCCGCTTAAAGACATATTCGGCATGGCCAGAGTAGCCGGCGAGGGCGGAGCCGGCTTGCTGCGCTCTATCCAGCAGGATCCGCTGGCAGTTAATCAGGCCATCGGCGACAGCATGGTGGGCGGCATCCAGAGCGCGGTCGCAGACCCAGTCGGCACCGCTCGAGGCATAATCAGTGACGCCGCCGGCACAGTGCAGCGCGCAGTGACGAATACGGCGGTAGATTACCTGCCGGATGGTGTGACGCTTCAAAGCGCGACAACGGACCAGCTCACGGAAGCCAACGACGCCCGCTACGCCGACATGGCATCCACATTTGCCATGGCTGTACCAGCGGCTAAGGGCGCCAAAGCCGTTGCGAGGGCTGCCGCAGACGTGGACTACGGCGGTTTAGCCGCCGACGCTACATACGCCGGCCGTTCAATTGCTCAGGGCGATGCCCAAGGTATTCTCGAGGCGTTCCAGCGTGGCGGGGAGGGTAGAGATCTCAGCGCGGCGCGTGCAGGCGACAGATTTGAAGTAAAAGGCTCCGATTTTTTCGCACAGGCGCGGGATGGTGGCAAAGGGAAAGACCCCGCACTTTATACACCATTTTCCGGCATTAAAGCCGCTACTCCGCCTGCTTTATGGGTCGCTGCTGGTGAGCGGCAGGGTGGTCTGTTAGACGCAACAATGCTCGACCCCTCTGACTTCAAAAACAAAAGAATGTATTTTGCCACCGGAGATCGCACGACAAACCAAGATCTTGTCCAAGAGGTCAACGATTATTTGTTGAGAAACGGCGGTCAACAAACATACGGCGGCCCAAGATATATGGATCAAGTTGACCGAGGCGTTTGGGCATCAGAGGCAAACCCAATGAAGGCAAAGTCAAACGCATGGATTGAGGCTAATAAGCGCAACGAAGATTACATCGCGGCCTATATGCCAATGGGCGAAAGGTCTGGCGATTTTTCCAAACATATGTCTGACGTATATGGCGGTATGATTGCCACTGGGGCCAATACGGCTCGTTGGACCCGTAACGTCGGAAAGATTGATGAAGCAATCGCCAAAAAATTTCCAAAGATTAAAGATCGACCTAGTTTTAGCTCTCCAGCGTTTCCAGAATGGCTGTCTGGCCAAAAAGGCGGCGTTCGTGCGTCTTTGATAAAATTCTTTGACAGCAGCCAGATGCAAAAACTTGGCGTACCGGAGGTTGGCCCAGCTCGCTTTGCGATTACGCAGCCCGAGCTTATGTTGTCAGACACTGCAAGTGTCGGCTATCGGTTTGGAACTCCAAAGCGCGGCGCTGTCTCTGAAAGAACAGACCTTCACCCATCATATAACGCAGAACTCGCAATGGAGCCTGGAACGACAAGCTCAACACTTGGCTTTGATCTACCGTGGCTTATTGGAGCGCGCGACAGCGCACTCCCGAAAGCCGCATCGTTTGCTAAAGAAAAAGGCATACTCGATCTCAAGGCAAAACCAAAAGACGTCAAGTCATATATGGGCAACCCGAATATAAACCAGCTAGTCGACGACCAATGGGTTGACGAAGCTAGTTTATATAAAGATATTTTAAATTCACAGGGTAAACCCGCCGCTGATAAATATGTAATGGGCTTACTGCAATCGTATATGTCTAAGTGATGATGTCTTTAACTTCATTTACCACTTCGTCAATCATCTCGACAATTTCGTCTGGAAGATCCTCTTGGCTTTTCCATAGCATCATAACAACAGCCTCAACGCTGCGGCGTATGGCTTCTAATTCGCTTTCCATGTGCACACCCTCCATTTTAGTGCATAATACAGATGAACTTGTTAACACAACCGCAACCGCGTTGCAAGAAGGGCCACAAGATGGACTATGAACTGAACGAAGTGGCCTCCGAGCTTGAGGCTGAACTGAACCCAGACGTCATGGACGACACGGAGTTGCAGGGCATTGTCGGAGGCCAAATCGACGACGCGATCGACTTCATTGACAACTGGGTCTCCCCGATCCGCGCCACGGCGACGCAATACTACCGGGGCGAGCCGTTTGGCGACGAGGAGCAGGGCCGCAGCCAGGTGGTCAGCATGGATGTACGGGATACTGTACAGGCTATCATCCCATCTCTGATGCGAATGTTCCACGGATCTGATCGCACGGTCGAGTACGTCCCACAGAACGCTGAAGACGTGCCGGCGGCCAAGCAGGCCACGGAGTACGCGAATTACATCATCAACCGCGACAATCGCGGCTTTTTGGAGATGCACAGCGCATTCATGGACGCGCTGGTCCGCAAGGTCGGCATTCTCAAGTGCTACTGGGAAGACAAGACCGACTTCGAGACGATCGAATACACCGGCGTCGACGACAACGCCCTGGCGGCCCTGATGGCCGACCCCGACGCGGAAATCGACATCGACGACAGCACGCCAGTCGGAGATCCGCAGATCGACCCCATGACTGGCCAGATTATCATGCCGCCCATGGTGCACGATCTGCGCGTCACCTACACCCGCCCAGACGGCCGCGTGAAGCTGGAGGCCCTCCCGCCGGAGGAGTTTTTGATTTCGCGTGACGCAAAGTCCGTGGAGGACGCCGACTACTGCGCGCACCGCCGCATTGTGACCGTGTCCGAGCTGGTGGCGATGGGCTACGACTACGACGAGGTCTATAAGATGTCGTCATCCAACGACGACATGGACACCAACGTCGAGCGCAACACGCGCAACCCGGCTCTGTCCAGCGACATGAACTCCCGCAGCGACCCCGCCATGCGCAAGGTGCTGTACGTTGAGAACTACATCCGCGTAGACTACGACGGAGACGGCATCGCCGAACTGCGCAAGATCTGCACCGGCGGAGACGGCAACAAGATCCTTAACAACGAGCCCTGCGCCATGGCGCCGTTCGCCACTATGTGCCCAGATCCAGAGCCGCACGACTTCTTCGGGATGAGCGTCGCGGACACCGTGATGGACATCCAGCGGATCAAGTCCGTCGTGATGCGCAACTCTCTGGACAGCCTAAGCCTCAGTATTCACCCAAGAATTTCTGTTGTCGAGGGGATGGTGAACATGGATGACGCCATGAACACAGAAATGGGTTCAATCGTCCGCCAGCGGGCGCCGGGCAGCATCCAACAGCTTACCGTTCCATTTGTGGGCCAGCAGGCGTTTCCGGTCTTGCAGTACATGGACGAAGTCAAGGAGGCCCGCACCGGCATCTCCAAGGCGTCCATGGGCCTCGACGCCGGCGCACTTCAGTCAAGCACTGCAACGGCCGTGGCAGCCACGGTAAGCTCCGCACAGCAGCACATTGAGATGATAGCTCGTGTATTCGCTGAGACGGGCATAAAACGACTGTACGAGCTTGTATTATACAACATCACCACGCACCAAGATAAGGCGCGCATGGTCCGCTTGAACAACGATTTCGTGGAAATGGACCCACGGGTCTGGAACGCGAATATGGACGTCTCAATCAACGTGGCGCTCGGGCGTGGATCTGACACCGAGCGTATGATGATGCTGCGCCAGATCGGAGAGATGCAGAAGGAGGCGATGTCGACAATGGGGCCACAGAACCCGCTGACCGACATCTCTAAGCTGAGCAACACGCTGAAGGAGATGACGTCTCTGGCCGGCTTCAAGGACACCTCGCAGTTCTGGAGCGACCCGGAGAAATTCCAGCCTCCGCCGCCTGACAACAAGCCAGACATCAACGAGCAACTTATCCAAGTGCAGATCCAGCAAATTCAAGCGGACATGCAGAAGAAGGCAGCCGAGCTACAACTGAAGCGCGAGCAGATGATTATGGAAGACGACCGCAAGCGCGACGAGCTGGAAGCTGACATCCGCGTCAAGGCCGAGGAGCTGAAGGCGAAATATGGCACGCAGCTTGACGTAGCACAGATCAGGGCAGACATGGCTATCAATCGCGAAGTGATGAAGGCGCAGGCAGACATAATTACGGAGGCCGCGCGTGAAGACTAAGCAGCAAATCATCACCGACGGCAATCAGGCGGAGCGTCTGCTCGCTGACACAGATTTGCTTCGGTTTCTTGAGGAGATCGAGGCGGATTGTTGGTCGCAGTTCAAGGCAACTGGCACCAGCGACACCGACGGCCGTGAGGCTGTTTACATGAGGCTTCGGGGAGTTGACCTGGTTCGCCAGTCTCTCCGTGGGATGGTTGATAACGCTACTATTGAAATTAAGAGACAAAAGTAGCATAATAGAGGAATAAGAGATGTCAGATAACAGCACCCCGCAAGGGACTGACCTGTACAGCGCTCAGAATGCAATCAGAAGTATGCTTACGCCCCAAGAGGATAACGTAGCGACCGAAGATGCGCTTGAGGCCAACGCCACGCAAGTGGAGGAAGCCGAAATGCTGGACGACCAAGAGGACGGGTATGAGGCGCAAGCTGATAACTCTGCCGTTGAGGGGTCTGAGAGCGATCTGGACGACGATGAAGACGATGACGGCGACGGATATGGAACCCTCGATTTATCCACGACCATAGAGGTCGACGGTGAGGAGAAAACCATTGAAGAGTTGCGCAGCGGATTTCTTCGGCAGAAGGACTACACGCGAAAAACTCAAGAACTCGCCGAGGGCCGCAAGGCTCAAGAACATGAGTTCCAGGAGATGCAGCGTGAACGTGCTGAATATGCGCAACTACTGCCAGCAATGGCGGAGCGCATTAAACAGACAGCAGAACAGGAGCCGGACTGGGATACTCTGTATGATGCAGACCCCGTAATGGCAGCGAAGGCAGAACGTCAGTGGCGGAAACAGCAAGAGGCCCGCGTGGGTCAACTGCAAGCCGTCCAAGCTGAACAGCAGCGGATGCAGCAAATTGCGCAGAACAAGCAGCAAGAAATGCAGCAAAGCTACCTGGAGCAGCAGCGCCATGTCTTGCCTGATATTATCCCTGAGTGGCGTGACAACAAAGTCGCCGCCAAGGAAGCAACCCAGATACGGGACTTCCTGCTTAACGAGGGGTTTACCGAGCAAGACGTAAGCGGAATGTCGAATGCAACGCTTGTGAAATTAGCGAGGAAAGCGATGTTATATGATCGTGGAGAAACGCGCGCCAACGAGGTTAAAGCTAAACCTATGAAATCGCGCACCAAGACATTGAAGTCGGGTTCACGCCAGTCACAGCCTAAACGTGTCTCTTCAGTACAAGAAGCGCAAAACCGCGCACGTAAAACTGGCAGCGTCAACGATGCCGCAGCCGCAATCAAAGCTATATTGCTATAGGAGCATAATACTATGACTATCATTGCAAACACCTTTACGTCGTTTGACGCTAAGGGCATTCGTGAGTCACTCGCGAATGTGATCTCAAATATCGCGCCTGACGAAGTGCCCTTCACTTCTAACGTCGGCGCAGAAAACGTGTCCAACACATTCTTTGAATGGCAGACAGACAGCCTGTCAGACGTAGTTGTCACGCCAATAATCGACGGCGACGACGTTGCATCATTCGACGCGACAACCCCGACTGTTCGCATCGGTAACTACACACAAATCCGCCGCCGGACTATGATCGTCGCGGACAACCTCGAGTTCCAAGATTTGGCCGGCCGAAATAATGAGATAGCCTACCAACTCGCAAAGCGCGGCCGCGAAGTCCGTCGCGATTTAGAGACAATCTACACTGGAAACACAGCTCGCTCTGCCGGCTCTTCTAGTGCTGGTCGTGTGACTGCTGGACTGGGCGCGTGGGTATCAACCAACGTCAACAAAGCCGGAGACGGCACCAACCCAACCGCAGCCGACGGTTCCGACGCTCGTAACGACGGCACGCAGCGTGACTTCACAGAGCCAATGCTCAAGGACGTGATGCAGAAGGCATACACATCCGGCGGCAACCCATCCATCCTGATGGTCGGCCCTTACAATAAGACAGTCGTGTCCGGCTTCGCCGGCATTGCCGCCCAGCGCTACCAGGCGCCATCAGATGGCCCAACAACCATCATCGGTGCCGCTGACGTGTATCTGAGCGATTTTGGCTCATTGACTGTTGTGCCTAACCGCTTCAGCCGCGAGCGTGACGCATGGTGCCTCGATCCTGAGTACGCATCAGTCGCGACACTGCGACCTATACAGGCCGTGGATCTTGCCAAAACCGGTGACGCCGACAAAAAAATGTTAATTTGCGAGACCGGCGTGAAAATGTCTAATGAGGCCGCTCACGGTTTGATTGCTGACTTGAACGTAAGCTAAAACGGTGGGGCGGCTTCGGTCGCCCCATTTACTATTGGAGGGTAAAAATGAAGAGACTTTTCAGCCGAGACGATGCAACCGGGATCACTAGGTTTTGGCACGTCATGGGTAACGGCGAATTTGTCGTGGAGACGGTTCAAGATGCCACTAAAATCGTCGAGGCAAACAAGCGGTCATACAACGATGTGTCGGGAAAATACGGCGACCAGCCAAAGGTGGCTTCCATCCCGCTTTCCGTGTATTATGAGCTAAAGAAGCAAGGCATCGCAGACGATCCGAAAGCCCTCAAGAAGTGGCTTAACCAACCGGAGAACCGAGCGTTTCGCACCCGAGAAGGTACACTTTAATGGCGATTACAACGTATGACGAGCTAAAGGCATCAATCGCGACCTGGCTTAACCGTGACGATCTGACCGCAGTCATCCCTGACTTCATCACGCTGGCTGAGAGCAGCATCAATCGAGACTTGCGACACTACAAGATGGTGCAGCGTTCAGATGCCACACTCGACAGCCGCTACATACAGACGCCGGAGGACTGGCTGGAGACTTTGCGTTTCAGCATTACATCGGGCACCACGTTCCGAATTGAGCCCACGTCAATCGACGACTTGGTGCAGCTGCGAGCCGCCGCAAATAACATAAGTGGTCGCCCGCGCTTCTACGCAAACGCCGGCAACGAGCTCGAGGTATTCCCGACGCCGGACGCCGAATATACAATGCAGCTTATGTATTACGGAAAGACGCCGGAGCTGAGCGGCACAAACACATATAACTGGCTTTTGCAGGACGCCCCCGACGCCTATCTATACGGCGCGCTGGTCCAGTCCGCCCCGTATCTAAACGATGACGCCAGGACATCGGTGTGGGCCTCGCTATACTCAAACGCAATACAATCACTTCAGAGGTCGTCTGACGAGACCCGTTTCGCGCGGTCTGGTCTACGGATGCGCGCCTCTGGCTATTAAAACCACATTGGTGTATGATCGCGCCAGATATATCTAACAGGAGAAATCCATGTCACTGACTAATCCATTCGAGACGCACACGCTCAAATACCTACTCACCACAGGCAGCGTGACCCGTCCGACGACTTGGTACATCGGCCTATTCACGTCTGACCCCACCGACACCGGAGTTGCTGGCACTGAAGTGTCTGGCTTTTCATACGCCCGAACCGCTGTAACATTTAGCGTCACTGCCGACGTTGCATCCAACACTGCCGGCGTTGAGTTCCCTGCGGCATCCGGCGGCAACTGGGGCACGATCGGATGGATCGGCGTCATGGACGCGGCCTCCGGCGGCAACATGATTATTCACTCTGCGCTTACGACGGCCAAGGCGATTAACGCCGGAGACGTGTTCCGTATCCCAACGGGCGACCTAGACATCACGGCCAGCTAATGGCTTTACGCTCAACATATGGCTCTGGGGTTTTTAACTCTGGGCTGTACGGAGAGCCGGAGACGACGCAGGGCGCGGCCGCTGCGTCTATCGCCGTTTCCGCTACTGCGGCTGCGGTTACTGTTGTTAATGCTTCAGCGTCTGCGTCTATCGGAATTGTGGCAACGCCTCCGACTGCCGTTAGAGTTGCGGATGCGGCGGCAAACATAAGTCTAGGCGGCATCGCTTCGGTATCCTCCATCAAGTATGAAGTGATCCCAGGCTTCCGTCCCGGCTACGGCCTCAACACTTACGGCTCGTATCTGTACGGCAAAAATATTAGCATCGAAGAGGGCAGCGCTTCAACTACTATAGCTGTCAGCGCCACCGCGACGGCGCAAGTCACGCGAAATGTTTCGGCGTCTCCCGCCATTTCGATCGTGGCGACATCGAACGCGGTCATTGACGTGGTCGGAGCTGCAAGTCCCACCATTTCAATAACCACAGATATAGTGTATAATCGCGTAAGATTGATGGCGGCGTCGGATCAGTTTGGCTTTACAGCGACCGTGTTCGCACGTTACAAGTGGCTTGAGGCGTCTAGTCCGACGACAAGCTGGACCGAGGCAGACTATTTAGAGAGGGCCGCGTAATGGCTGATGGCACTACACCAAACCAAGGGTTTACCCTACCAGAAGTCGGCGCGAGCGAGGACACCTGGGGGACAAAGATAAACGATAACTGGACCGAAACGGATACGCTTCTTGGGGCTGTAAGCGCCACTGAGATTGCGATCCTTGACGGGGCCACTGTTTCAACCGCAGAACTTAATTACGTCGATGGTGTTACATCGGCTATTCAACCGCAGCTTAATGCTGCTGCAACAACCGGAAAGGCAATCGCAATGGCGATTGTCTTCGGTTAAAGGAGAAGCCACATGGCCGCACCAAACGTAGTAAATGTAGCCACGATCACCGCCAAGTCGGCGCTGGTGGCTTTAAGTTCAACATCCGCAACCGCGCTGGTCAGCAATGCTGCATCCAGTGGCAAGGTCTTTAAGATTAACATGATCCAAGTAGCTAACGTAGATGGCACAAACGCCTGTGACGTTACAGTGGATGTACACAGTGCAGCCTCTGGCGGTGGCACGGCATACTCGCTTGTAAGCACTGTATCGGTTGCTGGTGACTCTTCCTTGATTGCTCTGGATAAAAATACAGCATTGTATCTTGAAGAAGATCGCTCAATCACAGCAACCGCTGGCACAGCCAACGACTTGGAAGTTATCGTAAGCTACGAAGAGATCAGCTAATGCGGTCCCTTGGCAACACACCTGTAGATGGTGAAGTACGGGCGGTTGCCTCTGGTACACTGCCTAGTGGGCAACCTGTAATAGTTAATGCTAATGGGACTGTGAGTGTTGTTGGGGGTACACCTGTATCGCAAGCAGTCGGGTCTAACGCCGTGTTTGAGGCGGCAAGTACTACAGTGACTTGTGCAGCGTATGATGCTTATTCAAATAAAATGGTCATTGTTTTTGCAGATCAGGATGACGGAAGTAAAGGTAAGGCCGTAGTCGGAACTATATCTGGCACCAGCATAACTTTTGGGGCCACCGCAACTTGGCATCCTAACAGCACAGCTAGTGTTGCCATAGTATACCACGCCGCTGCACAAAAAGTTGTGATTGTGTATTATGACGGTGACAATTCTGGGTACGGCACTTCTGTTGTCGGAACTGTAAGCGGGACAACTATTTCTTTTGGCTCAACGGTTATCTTCAATAGCTCAAATACAAATGGTATAGGTCTTGTCTACGACCCTATTGCGGAGAAAGTAGTTGTTGCATACCGAGATGCTGGTGCATTTAACCGTGGCACAGCAATCGTAGGGACTGTAAGCGGCACAAATATTAGCTGGGGAACCGCCGTAGTTTACAACGATGGAGCTACGGGTTCAACAGTGTCGTGCGCCTATGACATCAACGCCAACAAGACAGTATTGGCTTACAAGGCTGAAAACAATTCTAGTTACGGCACTGCTATTGTCGGGACAGTTAGTGGCACCTCAATCAGTTTTGGCTCTTCTGTTGTTTTTGAAACAGCAACCACAGATAATCTATGGGTAGGTTATGATTCGTCTTCTCAAAAAGTAGTGATATCTTACAGGGACCGGGGTAATTCGGACTTTGGTACAGCTATTGTCGGATCAGTGAGTGGTACCTCAATCAGTTTTGGCACTGCCGCAGTTTTTGAAGCAGCAGCTACTCAGCAAACTGTTGTAATCGAAAATACTGCCGCTGGTTTTGTGAACATCTTTTATAGAGATGGGGGAGACTCTAACAAAGGGAAGTTTGTAACAGCTACTGTAAGCGGGACATCCCTTACGTTTAGTGCTGTAACCTCTTTGACTAGCGGCGGTTCTTCTAACCTAAGAGGAGCCTATGACAGCACCTCAGAACAAATGGTTTTTGTGTACAAAGATCAGGCAAATTCTAGTTATGGTACGGCTGTTGTTGTGCGGAACGCCTACACCCCCACAAACCTCACCGCTGAGAACTACATAGGCATTGCCAAAGGCGCTGCTGCTGACGGAACATCTGCTGTTGTCCAGACGGGTTGCTCTATCAATGACGCACAGTCTAGCCTCACAGCAGGCCAGCAATACTTTGTACAAACAGACGGAACGCTTGGCCTAACGGCTGGTAGTCCTTCAGTAATCGCTGGGACTGCGATCTCAGCCACAGAAATCATCGTGAAGGGGTGACAAAATGAAGACCATAGTTGAAACATCAAGCGGCTTGAGCAAGTACCTTCTTGCTGATGACGTAACAATCACAGCTACTGCTGACAATATCACTGTAGGCGACCCTGCGCAGTTCATCATTGGTGATCTGAACAGCACCACAGTGACTGTCACGGACGGCGTGACCAACGCCCCTTCTGATTGGACTGGCAACAAGTATTTCTTTGACGGAACATCTTGGACTGCAAACTCTGATTGGGTAGACCCAACACTCGACGAAGAGGAATAATCATATGCGCACCATTGGTACACCCAGCACACAAGTAAGAAAGCTGAACGCCATTGCCAGTGGTACGTTGCCCAATGGGAAGCCTGTTGTGGTTAATGCTAATGGTACGGTTAGTGTTGTTAGCGGGAACGACGAAGGAGCGGGTACAGGCGCACAGATTTCAACTGATTCTAATCTAAGTCAGATACAAGCAATTTATGATCCTGATTCAGGAAAAGTTATTATTGCCTATCATAGAGATGCTAATTCATACTATGGCGCAGCCGTTGTTGGAACAATAAGTGGAACTAATATTAGTTTTGGAAATATTACAAAATTTCAAGCTAACAATTCTTCTGGTATGCAAGGCTTGTCTATGGCATACGATACAAGCGAAGATAAAGTTTTAATTGTTTATGCGGATAAAAACAACTCTACCTATGGCACTGGAATTGTAGGTACAATATCAGGGACATCTATAAGTTTTGGAACTGCTGCTGTTTTTCAAAGTAGTTCTATAAATAAAATTCAAGTGGCGTTTGATAAAAACTCTAATAAATTTTTAGTTGTTTATATGAGAAATTTTCCACAATCTAGAGTGATTACTGTAAGTGGCACATCTATTAGTTCTGGTAATGAAACAAAATTAAGATCAGATACTGATGGAAATATGCAAAGAGCTGGTATTGCTTTTTCAACTTCGGCTAACAAGTTTGTTTTAGTGTATAGAGATCAGGATCAATCAAGCAAGGGTCAATATGTTGTTGGAACAATTTCAGGCACAAGTGTTTCTTATGGCACAGCAGCCGACTTAAATAATGTTTCATCAGGTTTTCAAATGCGGATCGCTTATGACGCTACTTTAAATAAGTTTATAGCAGTCTACATAGACGCTGCTAATTCAAATTATGGTAAAGCACGGGTCGGAACTCTAAGTGGTACAACTGTTAGTTGGGGTTCTATTGCTGTATTTAACAGTGCAGCCACTCTACTTCCTGACGTTTTATCAGACGGAAGCGGTAACTTTATTATAAGTTTTTGTGATGATGGTAATTCTGATCGTATGACTTTTGTTTCTGCGGTTGTATCCGATACAAGTGTCAGTTTTGGAAGTAAGGTCATTATAGAAGCTGTTGTTGCACAGTCAGGATCACAAATTGGCTTATCTCAAATGGCGTATGATAGTGCTAATAATAAATTTGTTATACCCTATAACGACATTACTAATGGTAATATAAAAGCAGCAGTCTTACAATTAGCTTCCACCAACCTCACCTCAGAGAACTACGTTGGCCTAGCCAGCAACGGCTACCCTGACACCGCTGGGGCCACCATTGATGTGAAGGGTGCTATCAACAACAGGCAATCAGGTTTAACTGCGGGTCAGAGTTACTTTGTGCAGACGGATGGCACACTAGGTACAACCGCTGGAGACCCAAGTGTCTTCGCTGGCACAGCCGTATCGGCAACAAAGATGATCGTGAAAGGCTAGAGCATGAGAACTATACCTGAACTTGAAGAGGGTACGCATAGGGCCAAGGCTTCTGGTACACTGCCGAATGGTAAGCCTGTTATTGTGAATGTAGATGGGACAGTTAGTGCTGTTGCTGAAACTGCTGTTAGTCAGGCTGTTGGTACCCCTGTTGTCTGGCAAAGTGCTAGAAAGGATTTTTGCTCCGCTACTTTTGATAGCAACTCCAATAAGGTTGTTATTGCTTACAAAGATAGGGCAAATTCTGACTACGGGACAGCTATTGTAGGAACAGTAGACCCGTCTGACAATTCTATTAGCTACGGGACACCTGTGGTTTTTGAGAGTGCAAACTCTACTTACTTTTCGTCCACCTTTGATAGTTCCTCAAACAAAGTAGTTATTGCTTACATAGATAACGGAAACTCAAACTACGGCACAGCCATTGTAGGAACCGTAAGCGGTACGGGAATCAGCTTCGGTTCTGCGGCAGTCTTTGAGAGCGCAGATACATTTATACCTTCTGCTACTTTCGACAACAACTCTAATAAAGTGGTTATTGCATACTCAGATGTTGGTAATCAAGATAGAGGGACAGCCATTGTAGGAACCGTAAGTAATACTTCTATCAGCTTTGGTTCTGCTGTAGTCTTTGATAGCACTGGCCCGGCAAGCAGTATTTCGTCTACCTTTGATAGTGCCTCAAACAAGGTAGTTATTGCTTACAGTGATGCTGGTAGTTCTAATAAAGGGACAGCTATTGTCGGAACTGTTAGCTCAACTTCTATCAGCTTCGGAAGTGCTGTAGTCTTTGAGGAAGGCGCTACAACTTCAACTTCAAGTACTTTTGATAGCCTTAACAATAAAGTCGTTATTGCGTATAAAGATGGTGGTAATTCTAATAAAGGAACGGCAATCGTAGGTACAGTTAGCTCAACTTCTATCAGCTTCGGAAGTGCTGTAGTCTTTGAAGAGGGCGAGACAACTAACATTTCAAGTACTTTTGATAGCAATGCTAATAAAGTGGTTATAGCATATCGAGACGGAGGAAACTCTAATCAAGGCACATTGTCTGTTGGGACGGTAAGTGAGACATCTATCAGTTTTAGTTCTGCTGTAGTCTTTGAGGATTCTGCTTCTGAAGACTGTTCATCTACCTTTGACAGCAATGCTAATAAAGTAGTTATTGTTTACAAGAATGATGGTAACTCTTCATACGGGACTGCTGTAGTGTTTCAACCCGCCTTCACCTCCATCAACCTCACCACTGAGAACTACATCGGCATGTCTCAGGGCGGTTCTGTAGCAAGCGGCAGCAGCGCAACGGTAGACATTATCGGCTCACTCAGCACAAACCAGTCTGGCCTCACCGCAGGGCAAAGCTACTTCGTTCAGACAGACGGGACGATAGGCACAACCGCTGCTGATCCTAGCGTCTTTGCAGGGACGGCAATATCTGCTACAAGTTTAGTAGTGAAAACATAAGGCGAAGCCATGCCGTTAATACCACTCAACATTCCAGCGGGACAATATCGCAACGGCACTGAGTATCAGTCCCAGGGCCGCTGGCGTGATGGCAACTTAATCCGCTGGCATGAGGGCGCACTGCGCCCCATTGGCGGCTGGCGTCAGCGCGGAACCGTTGACATAAACGGCGTGGCGCGGACGATGGTCGCGTGGGAAGACAACTCCAACAACCGCCGCGTGGCCTTTGGAACGTACAATAAGTTGTACGCCATGACCGCTGGCAACACTGTGGCGGACATTACGCCTGCTGGCTTTACCGCTGGGCGGGTGGATGCCACGGCGTTTACTGGCTACAGCGCCAGCACATTCGGCAACGGCTTATACGGCCTACCCTCTGAAGACACTGGCAGCATTCTGCGTGCTACCACCTGGAGCTTAGAGAATTGGGGCGAGTATCTGCTCGGAACTACGGCTGACGACGGCAAGATTTACCAGTGGACACTTAATTCTGCCACGCCCGCCGCCGTTCTGTCCAACGCGCCGACTGGCTGCTCCAGCATGATGGTTACGGAAGAGCGCTTTGTTTTCGCATTCGGCGCCGGCGGCGACCCTCGGAAAGTCGCCTGGTCAGACCGCGAGAATAATAACTTGTGGACGCCCGCGACGACAAACGAGGCCGGCGACATCCAGATCCAGACGAATGGCGTGATCCTCAAGGGCCTGCGCACGCGCGGCCAGACGCTAATCTTGACGACGCAAGACGCCCACACGGCCACATACTCTGGCCCACCATTTGTTTATGGGTTTAGTAGGGTTGGCACCAGCTGCGGCCTGATTGCGGCCAACGCCGCCGCATCCATCGACGAGGGCGTCGTGTGGATGGGCCAGCGCTCATTCTTTGTTTACTCTGGCGGAGCTGTGCAGGATCTATCATGCGACGTGGCTGACTATGTGTTTAGCGACATGAACAACGACCAGAAGTCTAAGGTACACGCCGTCGTGAACAGCCGCTTCAACGAAATCTGGTGGTTCTACCCCAGCGCGAGCAGCACGGAATGCGACCGATATGCTGCTTTTGATTATGCAGAGAAGATTTGGACGACCGGATCAATCGATCGCACGGCCGGCGTAGACCGTGGCGTTTTCCGCCAGCCGTTCTGGATTGCCGCCGACGGCACCCTGTACGAGCAGGAAATCGGCTTTAACTACGGAACCCAAACTCCATTCGCCGAGACCGGCCCGATCGCCATTGGCGTCGGCGAACAGGTTATGGCTGTGCGCGGCATGATCCCAGACGAAAAAACTTTGGGCGACGTGAACGCCACGTTTAAGACGCGCTTCTATCCGACGGACACCGAGCGCGACTATGGGCCGTTTTCGATGGCCAACCCGACCAGCCTACGGTTTACCGGGCGTCAAATCAGAATGCGTGTCACGGGTGACGCCGCGTCGGATTGGCGCGTTGGCATCATGCGATTGGACGCAGTGGCGGGCGGCCGCAGATGAGCCGGATGCTGCCACCCATTACTATGGACATAAGCCAGTGGGCCGAGAATATGCGTCGCTACCTTGGGCTGGCGCTGGATCAGCTTGGCTTTAAGGAAACATATTCATCCGCCTCTCAAAACGGCGTCATCCTGTGGGATAATGTAAACGGGTATCCAATTGTAAGTAAGTCAGGAGCTTTTAAGGAAATCGTATTAAAAAGCACGGCACCAACTTCAAGCGTTGGCGTGGCTAGTGACAAGGCTGGGCTTATTAGCTGGGACGCTTCATATATTTATGTTTGCACTGGGGCTTACGACGCCTCTTCTCACATATGGTCCCGCGCGGCACTTACCGGTGGCAGTTGGTAGTGGGCGAGGTCGTACACATAAAGCCGCAATTCAAATTGCTGTCAATCCTGCCCGATAAAGTTGAGAGCGTTTTGGACGACGCCGTCCGATTACTGGAGCCGGCAGTCCGCCGCCAGAGCCACAACGTAACCATTGACCACATTGTCAATGACTTGCGTAACGGGCTGTCCCTATTGTGGTTGGCTTACGTTGACGGCAAGGCCATGGCAGCCGTCGTGACGTGCATTGTGAAGCAGCCCCTGCGTAAAAACATGAAGATCGAGTGGATGGGCGGAGAGAAGATGCACCTATGGGGCCAAGAGGTGTTCGCAATTTTGACAAAAGTGGCCAAAGAAGCTAAACTGGACGCCATAGAAGCTGACGGCCGCAAAGGTTTTCAGAGATACGCAGAAGCGGCCTCGTTCCGTGAAATGTACACGCATTATGAGATGGAGCTGACCTGATGGGATCGACTACAACAGAGACAAGCAAGCTGCCGCAGTGGCAGGAAGATTTTATCCGCCAAAACATCTTGCCGAGCGGCGTTGCGATCGCAGACCAAGAGTACACGCCCTACACCGGCGAAATGGTCGCCGGCATGTCGGATCTGCAAAACCAGGCGCTGGCTGGATACGGTAATCTCAACATGGGCGGCCAGACATACGATCAGGCGATCGGCGTCCAGCAGGGCCTGAGTGGGTTCAGCCCGGCTGACATGGCGGCCGCACAACTCGGAGGCGCGCAGACAATGCAGGGCACTGGGGCGGTTAATGCGGCAATGGCGCCCGGCCAGATCGACGTCAACCAGCTGGCCACAACAAATTTTGACCCGTATATGTCGCCCTACACTCAGAACGTAATTAGCCGCAGCTTGCAGACGCTGGGCGGCGCCCAAGAGCAGGCTCTGAACACCATGGGCGCACAGGCTACGGCCGCCGGCGCATTTGGCGGGTCACGCCAGGGCGTGGCAGAGGCGGCCACTCGCGAAGCATACGGCAAGCAGGCGGCAGACTTGATATCCGGATTGCAGGAAAAGGCATACACACAGGCGCTTCAGTCTGGACAGTTCGACATTGGCAACGTGCAGCAGGCGCGCGGCATGCAGTCGGGACAGCAGATGACGGCAAACACACTCGGGCAGCAGGCGCGCGAAGCGGCCGCCGCACGAGATCAGGCGGCACGCTCCGGCAACATGGCGGCGGCAAATCAGTTTGCCATCCAGCAGGCTCAATTCGAGCAGGCAGCCAACGCGGCCAACTACCAGGGCCAATTCGGTGCCGCAGACATCCAGGGACGCGCGGCGAACGCAATGGGCGCACTCGCCGGCGATCGTTTGCAATCGGAGCTGTCGGGCCTCGGGGCTCAAATGGCGGCGGGAGATCAGGTGCGCGCGCTTGAGCAGGCACAACTGCAATCCGACTACTCAGCGTTCGAGCAGGAGCAGGCTTACCCGCTCACGCAGCTCAACGCTCTTCTGGCGGCTGGCGCTGGCGTTCCGCAAGGGCTTGGCACCGTCACTTCTCGAGATCCTTTCGGCGGGCTGAAGGCAGTAGGTCAGGTAATGTCAGGGGCCGGATCTCTTGGCACTGGCTTTGGATATGGAGGGTAACATGGAACCGTATATCTTAACACAGGCAGACATTGACAAGCTCGTGGCCGCAGGCATTAGCAGCTCATTCGACGCCAACGTAGGCGATCAGGCCTTAGAAAACGAGGTGGCTATCTTAAATAGCCCCTCGATTACGCCAGTATCCGCGACAGTCCAACCAGACGTCGGCCCCGACGTGCCAGCGAATGCTGTGCCAGCGGCAGCGCCCGCCGTGAACGCTCCGGCGCAGAACAACATGGCGCTGATCCAGCAGCTGATGGCGGCACAAGCGCCGGCGGTGCCAGCCGATCCATACGAAAGCCTGTCCAAGACGCAGAGGCGAATGCTGGCGTTTGCCGGGCTGTCCGACGCCGGCGCGGCGTTGCAGGGCCAGCAGGGCGTAAGTATTAACAACATGATGACCCGCTTCAACGAGCAGGCCGACATGACGCGCAAGGCTACGGCCGCGCAGGCTCAGCGGCAGATGTTGCAGGGACTGATGGGCGGCGGTGCTGCGGGTGGCGGAGACCTTGACGCGCAGAGGAAACAGGCGATGGCGTTACTGCTTAACCCAGCCACCGTGGAGTATGGCAAGTCATTGTTGGCGGCGCTAGATGCTTCGGAAAAACAGGGGTCAAGCAATGAGCTACGCGGAAGGTCGGCAGTGTCAACGCTAAGGGACATCGACAGCATCATAAGCATGATTGACCAAGATCCGAGCATGACAACTGGAGTTTGGGCCTGGATGACCAGAGGCGTCCCCATGACCCCAGCTGGGAAAACTCAGCAACTTGTCGACAGTGTTGTTTCGTCTCTTGCCCTTGACAGCTTGAAGGCACTGAAGGCAACCGGCGCTACTATGGGCGCGCTAAACCAGTCAGAGCTAGAAATACTCAAGACAGAGCTGGCAAAAATTGACCTTGCAGCCGGATCAGATGTCGTAAAGGCTAAATTAGGCGTGGTGCGTGGGCACTATCGCACGGTTCTTTCAGATCTGTATCGAGGCGCCAGTGACGAAGATGCAGCAAAAATTACTATGTTCTTGGGCTTGCAGGAGCGTCCAGCCTGGGCTGGAGGATCATCAAGCAGCACCGCCGCCCCGATCAGCGACGAAGATTTCCTTGAGCAAGAGCGAAAGCGACGGGAGGGCGACGGTTAATGGATAAGCAAGAGATATTAGCGCTCGCCAAAGCAGCCGCAGCTGAGGGCAGGATCGCCGACAAAGACCGCTTAATGGATATGTATTTTTCGCAAGATGCGGGGCCGTCCGACCTACCAGAGGGTCTCAAAATTATTGCAGAATATGAGGGCGGCGGGCGTGTAACTGAAAACCCGCAGGGCGAGCTGTCGTACCGAGATAGCGGATATGTGGCATCTGACAACGAAAAGGTCAGGCAGATAATGCAGCTCAAGGGCGACGCTGGCTTGGTCGTCAAGGGGTCAATGGCGCAAGATATGATTGGCGGCCCCGCCGTGACTGCGGCTGCCTCCTCTTTGAAGGGCGTTCCGTTTGGCCGAGGCTATGTCGAAGAAGCTATGTCTTCCGTGGATCCGTTGATGCAGCGGATGCGTGCGATGTTTGGCGGAGAGGCGCAGGCCCCGGTCAGCGCCGACACAATCAGCAGCGCAATAGATTTGCAGTCAGCTCTTAACCCAAAGATGACCGCCGCATCCCGACTGTCTACCGGCCTGGCAACTGGTATAGCTGCTCGAGCCCCGAGCTTAATAACTGCGCAAACTCGCGCCGGACAAGCCTTACAAGGCGCGACCTATGGCGGCGCTGGTGGCGCTCTTGAGGGCGCCGTGGCCGGATATGGCGACGGCGGAGCAGAGACCGCGAAAAGGGAAATGACCACCGGCGCACTGTTTGGCGCCCCACTGGGAGCCGTCGCCCCATTCGCTGGCGAAATTGTTGCATCCGGCATTGACTGGTTTAGCCAGCTGCCAATTCGCAAAGTTATCTCGGACATCGGGTTTAAGAAAGACGCGGCCAAGGTCGTGCGTGACGCCATCGAGGCTGACGCGCCGGTGGCTGCAATGAACGCAAACACGCCATTCGGCGCGGTTGGCGGTCTCGGACCAAACATGACAAATTTACTTGATGTCGTGGCCAACACTCCTGGCCCCGGCGCGTCCATCGTGCAGAAAAACTTGCGCGAGACTGCTTCGGCGGCGTCGGACGATCTTAGCGCTCGGCTTGATGACGTGCTTGGAAAAGTTACAGCCGGACGAATAGGGCAAAAATCCGACATAATGAAGGACACCGCCACAGCTAGAAGAGAAGCGTACGGCAGCGCTTACAGCTCAGAAGTCATCCCCGGTGACGAGGCGTCAGACGTGGTTCTTGATCTTTTTAAACGGGTTGACCCGTCTGACTTGAGCGGGGCTACAACTCTACTGCGCGAAGGCGGAGCGGAGTTTAACTACGTCATGCCGACGAAGGTCAGCGAAACAACAGCCAACGAGATATTAAGTTCGGGCACCAGCGGGATTAACGTAAGATCTACTCCTGACGGGTATGTGGCGTGGCGCACTCCGACAATTGAGACGCTGGACTACACAACCAGACGGCTGCACAGTCGCGCTCAAGAGCTTAAACGGTCTGGAGACATTGAGGGGTATCGGTCAAAAACAGCTTTGGCGATACAGCTTCGCCGGGCCATGGACGAAGTCAGCCCAGATTATGGTAAAGCCAGAGCCGCCGGCAAGGACGCCATCGACCAGAAAATTGCGGCCGACCTCGGTAACGATTTGCTAAACCCGAGGATCACGCGCGAGGAAGTGTCGATCACCTTAGACCAGATGGGCCCGACTGAGCTGAAACAAGTCAGAACAGCTTTGCGCAATCGACTTGACGAAATCGCGGCGAACGCCAGGATGAGCCCGACGCAAGACAACACGATGGAAGTCGTCGAGGCACTGGCTCAGCTTAGAGTTATGAACAGCCGCGCCGTAGCCACCAAGATGAAGATGGTTCTCGGCGAACCAGGCTTTGAGGCCATATCGGAGAAAATCGGCCAAGCATCGCAGGCGCTGACAATGTCTGCGTCAATTGCTCAAAACTCCAAGACGGCCATTCGTCAGGCAGTTGAGGCGCGCTTTAAAGAGCTGATTGGCACCTCGATGGCGGAGACAATTGGTCAAGCAGGCTTGCTGCCTGCGGTTTCGCGCGGAGTTACTCAGGCAGTAATTGGAGGCCCAAGTCAGGCCCAACGCATCCAGGAAATCAGCCGAGAGCTGGCTCCGGTGCTATCTCAGAGACTGTCTCCAGAGGAGTTAATGCGTCAGGCGCAGCGCATGAGACAGGCTCAGCCTCTAATCTCAGGCGCGCGTGACAGGCGACAACTTGCCCAGCAAAACGTGACCGGTGGACTACTCAGCCTCGGCATGGGCGGCGCGCAGGGCGCTGAGCTGCCGGAAATGAACCCGCTCTTGCGGTTCATGCCCGGCCCCCGCTAACCGCTACTTCTTGGCAGCTTTTTTAGGCGCAGTCTTAGCGGGCTGCGCCCTTAACGTGTCTGCCGCAGCCTGATGCAGCTCCGCCGCCTGATCTTGTATGATCGTGGCCGCCCGCTCGCAGAACTTAAATAGAGCCATGATGTTTACCACGCGGTGCGGATTGTTGAGATTTCGCACGAGCTCTTTTGTGTTGTCGTCTAACATTGTGGATCCTCCATAAAATGTCACTAAAATACCGTATAACATTTTTTTGCTTATGTGAACATTTAGTGCTTGCAAAGGTATGATGTTAACATTAGGGTAACTTATATAGAGAGACACAAACAAAGGAATACGGATATGACAACTTCAGCAATCGCCTACGGCTCAACAATCCGCGCATATGACTTCCAGCCAATGCCTGATCGCCCCGACCAGTTCATCGAGGGCGTTATCGTTGACGCGGGAATGATTAAGCACCCCAAGTATGGCCACAATATGTTCAGCGGCTACACAATCCAAATAACAGGTGCTGCACGCGCAGACGACCCGCGCATTGGCGACATTGGATACGTCCCGTTCAAAATGGACTTCATGGACTTCGATGGCCGCATCCAAAAGGCTTAACGCAACACGGGGAGCTTCGGCTCCCCACAGGCGCCTGCGTAAAGGGGTAACGACTTACCGAAGTTATTACCCCTTTAGAGAAGCGCCTAACAATCAAGATTGGAGAGACCAAATGAAAAAAGAAATCCAAGTAACCTACGTCGGCGAGAACTACGCGTTCGCCATAACGCAGGATGACTTCCAGCAAGCGTACATCCCCAACTCGATCCTGACCCAGATGGGCGACGTCGAAGTCGGCGACCTGTTGGATGCGACGATGGTCGATAACGATCGAGACCCACGCGGCCGCACGCCGTGGTTTGTCACGCACGCCGTGGTCCACCTCAAAAAGTCTGACGCCTACGAAATTTCCGACGCAGTCCGAGCCGAAATCGACTGGGCGACGCTGATCGAAAGAATATCTCCCACGACTACGCCATTTGAGCCTGACCCGCGCGTCCCAGACGAAGACGAGAAAATCGACTTATTCTCGTGGGATCCGTTTGCCGAGACGCCCAGCATGGGCGACAAGGTCCGCGCCGCGCTGGACGAGATGGGCGACCGCCCGTTCCGCACCTCAGAGATGGCGAAGGCCCTCGGCATATCGTCAAAGCGCGCCGGCAGCCTAATGCACATGATCTTCAAGCAAAACCTAGTGTCCGTGGCCAAGATATACGACCGGCCGGACCAAGTCAGCGCGTCCTGGTCGCTGTGGTGCAAAAACGTGTCGGGGTTCTTGAAATGAAAGCTGGCATGCAAGATCACTTTATCCTCGCGACGACGCTGGCGCTGTGCGTCTTTCTGGTCGGGTGCACACTCCCAGATGCCTCTGAGAGCCACACAGACCGCCCACAGGCGCGTCCAACACACTGGGAGGCACTCTGATGCCAAAACACACTAGAGCGTCTATTTTGGATACCGCCAAAGACTATGTCACGCGGGACCGGGCAGCCGACCACGGATCTATGGAGGACAACTTCTCCACGATTGCCGCATATTGGAATATTCATCTCGGGGGAAACCACGTCGACGCCGTTGACGTCGGACTGATGATGGCCATGGTGAAGCTGGCCAGAGCAAAGTCGAACAAAACCCATTTAGATAACTTTGTGGACTTGGCTGGTTACGGCGCCTGCGCCGGAGAATTAGCAATGAAGGGAGACGACAATGACCAAGAGGATTGATTGCCCAGAATGTGATGGCACGGGCTCGATGACTTACGATCGGTTTGTGACGCAGGGACCGTCAGTGCCGTTTGGATACTTCGAGGACTACAGCGAGGAGTGCGATAACTGCGCGGGCCACGGCACGATACTGGCACTGGAAGACGAAACGGAGGAAGACGAATGACACCCGTAAGTAAATACAACCGCGCGGCGGTAAAGATTTTGGCGGATCAGGGCATGTCCCAGATCGAAATCGCCGACAAGCTAAACATTGCAACGTCTACAGTTCACCGCATCAAGAACGAACTGGGCATCACACTAAAACGAAAGGGGCGGGAATTTGGAGCGAGGCACGCATATTATAGGGAGGCTAGAGAGAGTTTGCAGCTTAATTCTGAGCGAGCCGAGGACGGCTCTGGATCAGGGACTTCAGCAGAGGATACAGGAGATACTCTCGCTGATCGATTTGCTGAAGTCCGTAACAGCAGATCCCCCGAAGCCAGACTGAAGGCTAAACTCGAGAACATCACAGATCCATATATCCGGTGGGAGATTGAGCTGGGACACATTATGGTGGAACATGAAAACCTGGCGCGCAAAGGCGGTGCGCCGGGGCGAGTGTCAAACCGGGAAATCAAGCGAAGCGCAATGTCGCCCAGCGCTCGCACAGCGGCCGAAAACCGAAAAAAATTCGGCGATGCACAGGCTCAAAAACTGCTAAAACTAATTGGACCAGAGGACGCACTGACGGCGTCACAGGCGGCGCCGCTAATTGATCAGAAAGTTCAGCGGGTGTCCAACTACCTGGAGAAACTGTTCGAGCAGGGGTCGCTATATCGAGTGCGAATGCTGGTCCACATAGCGGAGCGAACGAAGCGCCAGTGGCGCTGGGTCTACAGCAAGTCTCCAATCGAAAATGAACACGAGTGGGATTAGGTTACTATCCGATAGTATGTGTATCGTGTGGGTGGCCGTTGATATGCAAGTCGTTTGGCGCAGTCTGGTAGCAACGCGACCAACAACAACAGCCCAAGCCCCGTGGCATCGAATGGTTGTGTGTTAGAAGAAAGCCACCCACATTCCGCTTGTAGCCGCCAGACGCGGCGGTTGCCAGCGAATTTAACTAAACGACGCTAAAACTTTCTGAATGCTGCCCGACCCAAACAATTCAGTGTCCAAGTGCGTTGAGGTAGTTCTAATTATCGGGTCATCTCCCCGGCAGAAGAAAATCTTATCTAGGTCGAGCGCGACAAATGCGTAGACGTCAGACCTCTGCCGACCCTTGCCGTGCTTGGTGTAAAACTGATATTTCCAATGCCTGATTTTTGATGACGTCTTGACTTGCAGCGTCAGAATGCGCGCGTCCGTTTGTATATACCCATCGTGGTCCTGCGATGGCGCAAGGGTGCAGAAATAACCAGCGAAGCTTAGTCGGCTTAGGGCGAGGTATTCCCCGGCCCGTCCGACATTTGCGCTGGCCTCTTGATCCTGCATGCTAGTTTAGCTAATTTAGCTAAGCCAACCGTGTATTTCTTTGGTTTGCTCAATCCTATCATCCAACCCGTGATACCCTCCATTCACACGCTTGGTTATACTCTTGATTGTGCTTTCGTTGACGCCCTTGTCGGCAATATCAAACAGCTTATTCTTGTTGAAAAACCACAGCGCCGTTTCCATTGCGTATGTGCTGGCGACCAAATCTGGGTCGGTCATAACCTCTGGGATACTCATGTCAGACGCAAAACTTCTGTAATTTGTTTTGCCGGTGAGCTGCAAAAATCCTCGACCACAATATAGTCTACCCTCTCCAGATGCCTCGTCGCCATTACCCATACGGTTGGCGTAGACCTTGTTGGCTAGTCCAGACGGGTTGCGAGAGTATGGCAGAGCGCTTTGAACCGTAGGGAAGCGAGACGGCCACACAGCCATGATCCGCTCTGGCGTTGAGTAGTGCAGCCCCTCACGGGTGCGCTTAAAGCCACCGCTTTCGTGGTGGGCCTGACCCATTAGATGAGCGCCACGCTTCGGCGACAAGCCGAAGTGCTTGGCAATGGCTCTAGCCGTGTTGGGTCCAAACGCTCCATCAGCACCAACGCCGATTTTGGTTTGCAGGTTTTTCATAGCTTCGCTCATTTTGTCAGCCCCTGTTTTTTCTCGTAACTGCGCAAACCACCGAGCCCGAGCATACCCATCATTACAGTCATTAGGCTGCCCATGTCAAAACTTGGCAGATCTGGGATCGTTACGCCGGCGGCCGCGACCACGAATACAATGAACGGCTGTAGCACGAAATGATACGCAAACGCGACGCCACACACCCAGCCAATGAATGGACGCCATCCGCCCTTGAACACTGACCCGCTGGCAGCTTCGGCCTTGTTGACTTCGATCTGCGCCAGCATGGCCTGCTGAGAATGCTTGTCGGCCATCGTGCTTAAATCATGCGCCAGCCGAGCGGCTTGATCTTTGTCTTGGATAAACCGGCCAGCAAGCTCAGTCGCTGGCCCTATCAGTGCGCTTAAAATACTCATGTTCCCACCTCATATTCGACCTTTGACGTTGAGCCAGTGGTCGTGACGCTGCTCTTGGACTCCTTACCCATCCAGATGCCGAAGCAACCTGTGAGAGCGCCCATGCAGACGCTGACAAGCCCTGACTGAGCTACGCTGGGGTCAGGTAAAGACATGAACCAGTGGACCGTCTGATAGCTCAGTATTGTGACCGCGAACATCATCAGTCTCGGTAAAACTTTCCATTCATCTAGACGTGTCGCCATCTTTATCTCCGAATGTTACTTCAAAACATTGCACCATAATTGTCGAACTTGTAACTAAAACTTTAGCATCGTCTCTAGCCTTCATGCATTCTATTTGGTTGTCGTGCTGAGAAAGCTGGTGGTATCTGAGGTCATTATTAAAAAACTGCATCCATATTAAGAACCACATCAGAATTTCTCCATGTAGCGGCCAATCGAGAAGACAACTGCAACCATGCCAGTGACCGCGAGAATGCCAGCCAAGCTATACATAATAATTTCCATTAGCTCCTCTCGTTCTTTTTCCTTTTGCTTTTGCGCTGCCCTGCGCGCTTTACGAGCTTCAGCCTGATATAACTGCCATTTGTCCCAAGTGCCGGGAGGTCCGTACAATCTGCACCAAGACTCAAGCTCGCGTCGCTTTTCTTTAATGTCTTCGAGCGCTTGAAACTCTTCCCAATCGCCCTCTGACCCACCAGTGAAAGCTGTGATCGGGTTCTTTTTCTTACGGCTTACGGCATCTTTAAGATCGTCTTCAGCATTTAGGAATTTGCCGACCTGACCGACTAACCCCTTGACCTCGTTTCCATTCTCTAAGCAGCGCTTAATGACGCCATACGCTGCGTTCGCTGCCATAATAGTTTCAATCACAGCCATCGGCTTATCTGGCCATTAACTTGTCAATTTTCTCTTCCAACTTATCAAACTTGTTCATAATTTGAGAAAGAACTTGAGAGCTATCATTTTTCGTAACGTACTCCTTCGCCATCTCTTCGCGGGTGCGGTTGAGTAGTATGCGTACTCGGTCCAGTTCTTCTTTTTGGCTTTTAATCAGCCAGCCGAGGCCGCTGATTACGACGGCAAAAAGTATATTCAAGATTGCGTCCATTTCCATAGTGGTGACCTTTAAAGTGCTGAACTTTTGTTAGTGGCGCATTTTACCACATCGTAAACAAATTTAAAACATTTGCACGGGGCCTTGTGCATTCCTCCACACGCTGTTAACACTGCGTTAGAAGAGGAGGGCATCATGTCTCGAGAATTGAAGCAAATCGGCCCGAGGATACGCGAAGACGTAGCCCTGGCACTAAAGGAACACAGTCGCAATACACGCATGAGCGTGTCACTGCTGGTCGAGATGGCCGTCATTGCAATGCTAGACGAGGTGGGGGCTGACGTTGATTACGATCGGAATTGATCCCGGCTACCGCACCGGCGGCGTGGCGCTAATAGGCGATGACTTCTACGAGGTCCACGACCTTCCGGTCTACTCAGAGGGCGGCGTGGACGTCGTGGCGCTGCTCGACATCATCAACAGCGCGGGGCCAGTCGACCACATATGGGTCGAGAAACAGCAGGCCATGCCCAAGCAGGGCGTCGTATCAGTGTTCAAGCTGGGCTTTGGCTACGGCCAGACGCTGACCACTGTAGCGCTGTCTGGGCATCCGTACAGCGAAGTGCGGCCGGCAGTGTGGAAGAAGTCCATGAACCTACCACGCGACAAGGACAGCGCGCGGCGTCTGGCGCAGGCACATTTTCCAAAGCTGGCCAGCAGCCACTTGAAACGTAAGAAGGACGAGCACCGTTCGGAGGCGCTATTAATCGCCGCATTTGGGAGGGGGAAGATATGATAAATTTTGACATGACTAACGAGGAATACCACGCGCACACCGACGTGCTGTCAGCGTCGGGCACCAAGACGATCGCGTTTGATGACTTGGCCACGTTTAAATACGCCGAGCGCAAGGAGAGCGCCGCGTTCGACGTGGGCACCGCTACCCACACACTCGTGCTTCAGCCAGAGCTGGCCGACACGATATGGATGGGCGCGGCGGATCGGCGCGGACTGGCGTGGAAGAAGACCAAGCTGGAGGCGGAGGAGGCGGGCGCACTACTACTCACCGAGGGCGACTACCAGTTGGCTCACGACATGGCGGAGGCCGTGCGCGCAAACAAGGCGGCGGCCGAGCTGCTCAGCGGTGACTTGGTGTGTGAAGCGTCAGTGTTTGCCAAGCACGAGCGCACCGGCATCGAGATCCGCTGTCGGCCAGACGGATGGCGCCGGGACATTGGGGCGTTGATAGACCTCAAGACGACTATCACCAGTGACCCAGCAGGATTTGCCAAGCAGTGCGCCAATTTCGGCTACCACGTTCAAGATCAACACTACCGAATGACAATGGAGGCAGCCGGTTTCGAGATCGACCGCTTCGTGTTTATTGCGGTGCAAAAGTCAAAACCCCACCGCGTTGGGGTCTACGAATTGGATCACGACAGTCTCGTCGAGGGACGAGCCGCGTGCCAATATGCCTTCGAGAAATTCGCGAGGGCACAATCAACGAATGAATGGGGCTACAATTTTGGTGACTTGCAAACGATCCAGATCCCGCGCTATTCATTTACATTCAGCCAAATCGGCTAGGCAATCAACGTCAGGAGACACACATGCCAATATCATTCGGAAGCTCAGAGGGTTCTGGAAACTCATTGTTTATTCGTGCAAACCTACCACAGAACCGGTGGTGGGTGAAGACTGAAGCGGGAGACGAGACCATCGATATGTCTCGTGGCTTCGCAATGGACATTAAAAACGTCACATTCGGCTGGCTACATATCGACATCGGCGTGCGGGACTGGCAGCCGTGGCCGTCACCGTCGCAGCAAATTGCGCGACCAAGTGAAAACCACAAGCAGGGCTTCGAGGTAAACTGCTGGCTCAGCGACGGCCGCGACGCGTCATTCAGTGGCAACTCGTACGGCTTGGGCCAGTTTATCGCCAAGCTGTACAACAAGGCGGAGGAGGCGCCGGAATTTGCTGACAAGCTGCCGGTGGTGCAAGTGACCGGCTCGACGCCGGTCGTGATCGGAAAGGGGACCAGCTACGATGTGGGTTTCAACATCCGCACTTGGATCGACAAGCCGGAGAACGGCGCCGAGCACCCCGCAGCGGCAGCGGCACCCGTAATGTCTCCAACACCAGCGGCACCAGCAGCGGACACAGAGTTCGGCTTCTAAACACAAAACAAGATGCCGCCCGCTACGGTGGGCGGCGCAACTAACAAAGGGGTGGGACCAATGAGTGAGAGATATTTTGACAAGGTAGCGGAGAGCGCCGTGACCGACGTGGCCACGGCAATCAAGGGAAGCCGCAACGAGATTTTAAACAAGGCCGCATTCAGCTTGGGGCGTCACGCCCACATGGCGCCGGCCAACTTAGACAGCGCAATTGCGCAGCTACACTCGGCGGCCAAGACGCTGGGCCTACAAGACCACGAGATCAAGGCGACGATCGGCTCCGGCTTTAAGCGCGGCGGCGACAGCCCGAAGGAGCTCGATAACGCCGACGCGATGCCCTACACGCCATCCGAGTTTGAGCGACTAATGGGTCGACTGGCCGCCAAGGAAATGCTGGTCAGAGACGACGAAAGCCGCAACGACAAGATGAAGAAGGCCCGAGACATCTGGGACCGTGGGGTCACAATCAGCCGCGACACCATAGACGCGGTGCGTCCCGCGCTACTCTACCTGAACAGTCGGGGCCTGAGAGCCAATACAGCGTCACACTCGGCGCGGTTTAGCCCGAATATATATGACGGGCCCGCAATCATGTTCCCGGCGATGGACACAGACGGGAACGTCTGCGGCGTGCAGTCGGTGCTGCTGACCCCGGAGGGCAAGAAGCGAGAGCACAACGGCATTACAAAATACAGTAGGGGCGTCATTTCTGGAAATGTAATGCGGATTGGCAATGAGCATGAGGGCGGCGTCATCATCATTACCGAGGGCCCAGAGGACGCGCTCAGCGTGTATCAGGCCGTCGGAGACGAGGCGACAATCGTGTGCACGTTTGGCAAGGCCGGCATGTCCACATATCCCGTGCCGCGTGCGTCCGACGTGACGATCTGCGCCGACCCAGATTTAGACGTGGAGGCGGTGGCCGAGGTGCTGAGAGGTGACGGCAGCACGGACGTGCACGTCGTGCGATTTGACTTGCAGGGCGTCGAGGGCGTCAAGGATGCCAACGACTTCCTGCGTGAGACGTCCGCCGAAAAATTGCGTGAAGTTCTGGCGTCGGCTCGGCCAGTCGCGGTCGTGCAGGCGGAGATTGCCAGCCTCGAGCGCAGCTACCCGACGCCATACGATCCAGTCGACCCGGCAAGCATACCGGCGCGGCGCTGGATATACGGGCAGCACTACATCCGCTCGAACGTGTCCGTGCTGGCGTCCGCTGGGGGCGTGGGCAAGACTTCGATGCAGATCGTCGAGGCGCTGGCAATTTGCACTGGGCGCCCGCTGCTCGGTGAGACCGTGCACGAGCCGTGCAACGTGTGGATCGTCAACCTCGAAGACCCGCTTGAGGAGCTACAGAGGCGTGTGGCGGCGGCCATGATGCACTACAAGGTCACGGCCGACGAAATCCGTGGCAAGTTATTCTTGGATGCGGGCCGCGACATAAACATAATATTCGCCAGACAGGACCGCGACGGCATCACCGTCGACGACGCGCTGGTCGACTACCTGACGGCCAAGATCATCGAGAACCGCATAGGTCTGGTCTCGATTGACCCGTGGGTCGCGGCTACTGGCATCAACGAGAACGACAACGTCGCAATGAACGCTGCAGTCGGGGCCGTGCGCGCCGTGTGTGACGTCACAGACTGTGCGGCGTCACTCGTGCACCACATCCGCAAGGGCAACGGCCAGGACGCCGACGTCGACAGCATACGTGGGGCCGGGAGCCTGCTCTCGGCAGCCCGAGCGGCGCGCGTCATCAATCGTGTATCACAGGATGATGCACTCAAGCTCGGCGTGTCCGAGACCGAGGCGTTAGGCATATTCCGGGTCAACGACGGCAAATCGAATATGGCTCCACCGGCAGCGAAGGCGGTTTTCCGCCGAATGGTCGGCGTGCAGCTTCCCAACGGGGAGTATGTTGGCGTGGCCACGGAGTACACGATGCCCGACTTGTTCGACGGTATCAGCGCCAAGGACGCCATGAAGGTGCAGCGCGACGTCGGGCAGTGTGCCGACCGTGGAGAGTTTATGCGCCAGAACACGCAGGCAAAGCACTGGGTGGGCAACGTGGTCGCCAACGTGCTAGGTTTAGACGTGGACAAGAAGCACGAGAAGGCGAAGGTCAATGCAGTCGTGAAGAAGTGGATCGAGACCGACGTCCTGCGCATCGAGCGCGAGAAGGATCTGCGCACTGGGCGTGAGGTGCCGGTGGTGGTCGTGGGTGAGTGGATCACCGGGGACGAGGTGGGGCAATGAGGGACCACGAACTCGGCGAGTGGCTCGAGGACGAGCAGCCAGAGCAAGTCGTGATGACCGTGCTCTGGTCCGACGACTTTGACGCCTGCATGATCGAGTTCGAGCCGGGGTTCCTGCAGCCGCACACCGTGGAGGAGCGAAAGCGACGGGCTCACATCCTCGTCAATGCGATGTGGACGATAGAGCACGCGCTGCTTAAAATGGATGACCAGATACTCAGGAGCGACGTCGATGATGCGCTGCATTAATACCTCCACACCTTCCACACTAGGGGTGTGGGCGGGTGTGGTGTGGTGTTGAGAATAAGGCCATTCACGTTCCAC
>Ga0307993_1000002_pt1 | contig 91901 bp, 100 predicted proteins | sample EllFjometagen260_FD_203163 | JGI IMG/M metagenome (GOLD analysis project Ga0307993, IMG submission 203163) | Marine microbial communities from Ellis Fjord, Antarctic Ocean - #260 | ecosystem: Environmental > Aquatic > Marine > Unclassified | place: Southern Ocean | collected 2014-11-02 | reverse complement strand
AAAAAGCTTCCGTACAACTTGCATGTGTAAGGCATACCGCCAGCGTTCATCCTGAGCCAGGATCAAACTCTCTAAAAATTTCCTGAATGTTAGTATTCAATTTAAGGTCTTTTAATTTAACCTTACAGTTCCTACGGAATTGATGTTACAAAAAAGGTTGTTTAAAAGTCAATAAGTAAATTTTTTCTAAGAAAACTTTGGCTTAGACTAGTTAAAAGTTAATTAAAAATTATTTGCCCTCAAAAAGAGTCTATCTCAAAAATTTTAGGTAAATATGAATAAATACATACGTATCGAAAAGCATAATGTGTATCAAGCCTTGATCTTCAAGATGTTCACGACATATAAAAATTTAGCTAAAAGAAATTACAAGTTTTGTACGTGATCTATCAAAATATTTCCGGTTTACTCTACCAAACGATCTAACAACTTTTTTGATGATCCAAGCGTCACAGAAATGGGAAATTAGATTACCCGAATAAGAATGAGATTTGATATTTTTGAAAAAATGGCCATAATTCAATCAATATTTTAGTTTCTGCTTTTTTCTTATTTAACGCTTTACACTAAGAAGACTAAAGTTACTCCAGAGGGGCAAGAAATTATCGCAGAAAAGTACTGTCGAAAATGTGATCCAAATTCACGAAAATTTGAAAATATGTTTATTTCATTAGAGGAATATATTTTGCTAAGTAAATCTAGAAATACAATAGTGTGCACGGTATTCTTATCACCTCGACGAAAATTTTTAATGAACATTATGCTGATTTTTTAACTTTTAAGGAGAGGTTATTGACTGAGCAGACGTAGCCTGGAAGAGGAAAAATTAATATTGAAAATAATAAAGGAATAAGAGAGGATGAATTGGATGGTGAGATTACAAATATAAAAATAAAAGATGAATTTTAAAAAAATAGCGAAAAGTTTACAAGTGTCTTCTAAAGTTGATTACTGTGAAGGTCAAATATCAAATCAACTACTAATAGAGGTTACGAGTACCAAACCTAATAAAGAAAGTGAATTTATAAGACACAAATAAAATTATTAGTGAAAAAAAACAAATTGAAAGCTGAGAAAAACTCTAATTTTTTATAAATATTAAAAAAGTATAATTGTGACCAAATTTCAATAGAACGTGAGATTAAAGAATGTTATTACATTAAAGTAAGATATTATAAAGCCCTGTAAATATACTTGTATGATATAAAGGTAAACATTGTAGACTCTGGACGTTATAAAACTAGCTAGACAAGCTCTTTAAACCTTAATTTCGGATAAATGATAAGATAAAGAAGTATTCCAGTGAGTTTTTTGAAGAAAACAACAAAAATAGAAAATTTGGCAACTAAGGCATACGCTTTTTAAAAAATTACCTTTAAAATTTATAAATCGTAGATAATTAAATCAAATACCAGTATAAAAAAGATTAATTACTAATGAATGGCTCTGACAAGATTTGAACTTGTGACCTTGGGCTTATGAGTCCCCTGCTCTAACCACTGAGCTACAGAGCCGATAATTTATTTTTAGTTTCTAAGTGAAGATAGATATACACATAAAACATATACTATCAAGAAAATTAGTATTCGTCTAGTAGCTATAAGTTTATTCGGACCTATTGTAACACAAAAATATATTTTCTTTAAATTCTTTGTTTAAATTACCAATTCTGATTATTATATTATTTTTTATTAACCATTTTTAATTAAAAGATAGATCCCTATAAATTGATTATTAAAATTTGAATGAAATAATTTGAACGAAATCCGTTAAGCTTAAGAAAAGAAAATAGATGATAAATTAATTTTTTATATGTTGAAGATTTTTAATTTTAAGAATGTTATGACAATCCGAAGTTTATTTGTTTACTCTAAAACAAAAAATTTGGTCTAATTTTCGACTTAGCCCAACTTAAGTTAAAAATATATCATACCAAAAGTAAATTAAAAATTTTAATTTCTTTTGGTAAAAATTTTTATGAATCAAAACCCGAATCACGAATTAAAGCAATTTTTCCCGTTCGCGCAATTTGAATAATTCCAAATTTAGATAATAAAATTTCAAGTGCAACCATTTTTTGAGTATCACCTGTTACTTCTAAAATTAGAGATTCACTCGCCAAATCAACAACTTTTGCCTGAAATATACGTGAAATTTCTAAAACTTCTTGTCGAAATTCTTTTTGAAGATCAACCTTTATTAGCATAATTTCACATTCAACATACGGGAAAATAGATAAATCTTCAACTTTTAAAACATTAATAAGTTTATAGAGTTGCTTTGTTAATTGATCCATTGTATGGAGATCGCCACTTAAAACTATCGTAATTCGGGAAAGACCAATTTTTTCGGCTCGACCTACGGCTAGACTTGTAATGTTAAATCCGCGACGGGCAAATAAACCTGAAATTCGACTTAGGACACCTAATGCATCTTCAACTAAAACTGATAGTATATAATTACTCACTTAAAAATTCCTTGCCTAATAACTTTTCTACATCCTAAAGTTTTGGGGACAATATTTTAAAATAGTTACTTACGAGAATAAAACTCCACAATTAATAGCTCATTAATATTAAGATTTACGTCTTCACGTGAAATAATCGATTTAACCTTACCGACTAATTTTTCTTTATCTAATTCAAGATGACTAGCTAAATTATTAAAACTTGAAACCTCAACATACTTTTTTGCAAAGTCAATCGATTGATTATTTTGTCTAATTGAAATAATGTCATTGGGTTTACATTGGAAACTTGGAATATTTAATTTTTTACCATTTACATAAATATGACCGTGACTAACAAATTGACGCGCGCTTGGAATTGTTGGTGCAAAACCTAGTCGATAAATAATATTTTCTAATCTCATTTCTAATAACTGCAAGATTAATGTTCCAGTTGCACCACGTAATCTACGTGCTTCTTTTACATATAAAAATAGTTGTTTTTCAGAAACACCGTAGTTAAAACGTAATTTTTGTTTTTCTTGTAAACGAATACCATAATCCGTTGTAGCATTTTTTTTAGAAGCTTTACTAGGACCATGTTGTCCAGGTGGAAAATTTCGTGTAGTTATTTTTGTTGTAAATCCGGGTAAAACACCTAATTTTCGAACAATACGTAAACGAGGTCCGCGGTATCGTGACATTACAAATCTCCAAGTTTAAAAGTTTAATAAGTTAGCAAAATTGTGTCTAATTCTTTCATCAAACTATAGTTGAAAAAGTAAGAAACTACAAGTTATAAAGTTGGCGTAGTGAAGATCGTATCTAATTAGAGTTGGGAAATAATTTAAATATTACTATATTAAAAAAAATATAATAATAAAACTTAATAAATGTTATTAGAAATAGGATTAAAAAAATATTTTAGTAGATTAAACTCTAGGTCTATTTTTTTTTTAGTAATAATTTACTAATAAGATTAAAAAAATAGGCTAAAGTCGAGCCAAATATTAACTTAAATAAAGGAATTCCACTAGCCCAACGCACCAACGCAGGTAAGATATTAATAATCGGCAGAAATCAACTGGGAGAAATTGACGTAAGCCAGTTAAAAAACTAGATTATCCTTAGGTCAAATAATATTAAAAAAATTGTATGTAAAGAAAAAAGATTAAAATGCATTAGAAGACATTGAAAATGATAATCTTGATGTCTTTGTCGAATTAGAAGATGTTTATACTTATATACTTACAACGTAGTGGTAGGAACAGCAAAAAATTCGGAATCCTTGGTAGAGAAGGAAATAAAGGCTTTTTTGGCCCGAGCCATCCATTTATAATTGTTAAAAAAATAACAAAAGAGATTATTGAAAAAACGATTCAAGCCTACGCACAAGAGTATAATGAATATTGGTTGAAATTATATCATTTTGCAGGTGAAATTAATATGTAGGTATTCGATAAACTACAAGCTAAACATGAAGAACATTTAAAAGAATTAGATTAGTTAGACAATTCCTAAATTTTCAAGTAATTTAGGAATTAATATTAGGGTTTCTATTGAAAAGGCTTTTTCAAATTTAAAATTATTTTAACTGTTTATAGAGCTTCGTGTGTCGAATAGTTTCATATTTAATGGAATATCCTTTGAGTTGAAATAACCTATTTTGATCTCTACTTTCATAATATTTCTTGAAGAAAATTTTCCCATCTTGATTGAGTTGAAAGCCTTTTTCAATAATCTCTATCTTCTCAGCCTCAGCGAAATTTCATAAAGTGGTGAGATTTAGACGATTTTGAAATTGATTCTGCTCTTTAGACTCTGAAAAGAATCATCTGCGATCATTTTAGAGCCGTCTGAGAGAGTATTTGATTCCATCGGCTTTTGATATTTTTTAATTTCTTCCAAAGATGAGTTAGAAAGGTCTAATAGGTTAGAATATTAATTTGATAACGGATCACCCTGCTCTATCTTCGACGATGTTTTCTCGTCGGTTCTAAAAACGCTTGAGAGCACCTTTGTATCTTTTTCTTTGATTATAATTTGATTCTATAGATGAATGACTCTTTCTTTTAAAGAATGAATTTGATCTTGAAGTGACTTTAGTGTTGACTAAAAGTTTTTTATTTTTTCTATTTGATCTTCATAATGATTTGAAATTTTTAATTCAGAAGTTGGAAATAAAAACTTAATTAGAGATGTTTTATTCCTATGTCGAAGAATAGTTTTCAAAGTTCGCCAAAAAGAAGACTTTAGATTAGTCTTTAAAACCTCACCTCCATTTTCCATCGTTTCTGAGGCATAGAGAAAAAAGTCTCTGAGAGATCTTATTTTCCGTTCTTTTGTGTTTAATTCCTGAAGTATATTAATCAATAGACCAATAGCATCTATATCAATGTATTTTTGATCAACTAAAAAATAGGAAAAGAAAAGTTCTTGTTTTTTTAAGTTCTTCAAAAAGAATTGAATTCTTTAGGATTTGTTGGATTTCAAAAAAAACTGGATTTTGTTGACTCTTCATATTATTTTGATTGAAATTTAGGATATAATTCAATTTTATATCTATTTATTAAAAATAAATTTATATATTACGTAAAATAAAATATAAAAGATCGTCATAATGAGCCTAACCAAAAGTAAATTAAAGTGTTAATTTACTTCCAAACTACTAATTTTTTGAATTTAAATAAGTTTCCTGGTCAATATCGACCCAAGCCATTTCGGTTATTTTTAAGGCTGTGTTTTCTAAAATTGCACCCGTCATAACGTAGTTACAGCTGAAACAAAACTTCCTACAATATATAATAATCATGAATTACTTCGTTAATAAAATAAATAAAGAACTACGCTAAACAAATATGAAAATAAAACAAACTGCAATTCTGATTTGAAATTTTTTTAAAAAAAAATAGCGCTTAATAAATTCATGTTTTATAATTATGATAAGATGCAAAATAAAATGCATCACGAATGCAAAAAGACGTTTATTAGGAATTTTAGAAAAGAGTACTATTTTACATAAATTTATATAGAAATTTATATAATCTGTAAAAGGTGTAGATTCCGCGGAAAGGTTAAAATAATGAAAATTCGATATTAAGTATTGATCAAAGCTGCAAAATTCAACAAAATATAGTATATTCTGTCTATTATAAAATTTAAAATATCTAACTACTATTTTTAAGGCTCAAATTAACTAAAAATGAAACGATTTTAAAAAGGAATCTCTTATGAATATTTTTTGGGAAAATATTACTCGTTACCCAAGATTTTTAATTACAAGTGTTAGTGGTCTAATTGTTATTTTATTAAATCCTTTGTTTAAAATTGGAAAGAAAAATTTAACTAATCAAATTTTTGTAATAATTATACTAATTTTGACCTTTATTATTTTTAGTCTCACGATAGTATCAATGCTAAATCTCTAAAAATTAATTAGTACTTAGGCTCAATATATGACACATAAAAAAATTAAATTTTCAAAAAAGACTGGCGCATTTGTATTACTAGATAGTTTAATTAGAAACGGTACAACGCATATTTTTGGTTATCCAGGGGGTGCAATTTTGCCTATATATAACGAGTTATATTTGTGGGAACAACAAAAATTAATTCAACATTTTTTAGTAAGGCATGAACAAGCGGCTATTCATGCAGCCGATGCATATGCACGTTCAACGGGAAAAATTGGTGTCTGTTTTGCTACTTCAGGACCGGGAGCAACAAATCTTGTTACAGGTATAGCAACAGCCCAAATGGATTCGATTCCATTGGTTATTATCACCGGACAGGTTGGGAGGTTTTTTATTGGGACTGATGCTTTTCAAGAAACCGATATTTATGGAATTACTCTACCTATCACAAAACATTCATATGTTGTTCGAGATACAAGCGAAATGTCAAAAATTGTAGCCGAAGCATTTTTTATTGCCCAAAATGGACGTCCAGGACCGGTTCTTATTGATATTCCAAAAGATGTTGGTTTAGAAGAATTAGATGAATATACGCCTGTTAGACAAAAACAGATAAACAAATATCGTGGCTATCGTTATGAATTTAAAACAACAAGAAAACAAATTTGTCAGGTATTGAATTTAATAACCAAAGCCACTCAACCATTATTATACGTTGGAGGTGGAGCAATCACTTCAAATTCTGAAAAAGAACTAAAAGAGTTTGTTGAATTTTTTAAAATTCCTATTACAACAACCTTAATGGGCAAAAGCTCTTTTAATGAAAACCATTCTTTAGCCTTAGGAATGTTAGGTATGCATGGGACCGTATACGCCAATTATTCGGTAAGTGGATGTGACTTATTAATTGCTGTTGGAACCCGTTTTGATGATCGGGTGACGGGTAAACTAGAAGAATTTGCTTGTAATGCTCAGGTTGTTCATATTGATATTGACCCAGCGGAAATTGGGAAAAATAGAACACCAGAAGTCGTGCTGGTGGGCGATGTTAAATTAATTCTTCAAGAACTAATTAAAGAACAAATAAATAGAGGTAAATACAATTGTAATCAAACACTTCCATGGCGTGAACGGATTTCTAGATGGAAGAAAAGTTTTCCTTTATTAATTCCAGGAACTAATCAAACAATTTCACCGCAGGAGGTAATAAGTCAAGTAAGTAAAATTTTACCAAATGCTTTTATTACAACCGATGTAGGACAACATCAAATGTGGTCAGCACAATTTATGAAATGTGAACCACGACATTGGGTTTCAAGTGCCGGATTGGGAACAATGGGATTTGGAGTACCAGCCGCGATTGGCGTACAAATTGCATTTCCGAATGAAAAAGTAGTCTGTATAACAGGTGATTCAAGTTTTCAAATGAATTTACAAGAGTTAGGAACGATTTCTCAATATAGTTTACCAATTAAAATTATTATAGTAAATAATCATTGGCAAGGAATGGTACGTCAATGGCAAGAATCTTTTTATGATAAACGCTATTCACACTCAAATATGGAAAAGGGGGCACCTAATTTCGGTCTTTTAGCAAATTCATATGGAATTAAAAGTTTTAAATTCGAAAATCAAGAAGATTTAATTAGTAATTTTGCAGAAGCCATTAATTTTAAAGGACCTGCCTTAATTGAGGTAATTGTAACAGAAGATGAAAATTGTTACCCAATGGTTGCACCGGGCAAAAGTAATTCTCAAATGATTGGTATTTTTAAAAGAACTACAGCTTAAATTAAAAACTTAAAAAAACTTTACTTGTTTTTTTTTAATTTACCTGTATAGTATTCATATACAAGAATATTAGGGTCGGTGCCCGAGTGGTTAAAGGGGGCGGATTGTAAATCCGCTGGTTTCACCTACGTTGGTTCAAATCCAACCCGGCCTATTTGATTTGTTAGAAGACAAAAATATTTGAAGATTTGGATAATCTTATATTTTTAGTAAAACCTTACTTACGAAAAAACACAGATAGCAACAAAGAATCACAAATAAAATTCCTATTATTAACTTCGTTTTGCGATCCATACTGGGCGTGACATTTTAAAATTCCTTCATAAATAATTTTTTTATCCAGATTTTTAGATTTTATAGTAAATCATAGAACAATTAAGTTAAATGCCTCATTTGAATTTTTTTATAATAATAAATTATAATAATAAATATAATGTAAATTTCTAATTATTCGTTTTTGTGAGAAACAGTACGAACCGTCTGTTTTAAAGTTTAAAATGAGAATCTGCGATTATTTAATAGAAAGTCAGATTTATCATATTTTTTTCACTACGTACTGAAATTAAAAAATTACAATCTTTAAAAATGTAGTAATTTTTGTTATAATTAGGTACAATGAAATAATTATATTTAATTTAATAAATAAAATCAAATGGCTGTACCAAAAAAAAGAACATCACGATCTAAAAAAAATTCAAGACGCGCGACTTGGATAAATAAAGCAAATATGCAGGCACAAAAAGCATTTTCATTAGCGAATTCTGTTCTTAAAGGGAAATCAACTAGCTTTATATATAGTTTAGAAACAAGCGAAAAAAGTCAGACGTCAGAGTAAATTTATAGACTAGACAAACAATAAAGTTATTGGCATAATTAAAGTCAATATGCGGTTGTGGCGGAATTGGTAGACGCGCTAGATTTAGGTTCTAGTGAGTTATCTTGTGGGGGTTCAAGTCCCCCCAACCGTAATACATAAAAAATTTAAAGAGGTCAGCTTAATATAATACTTAGCCTTAAAAATAGAAATTCTTAAGACTAAAAAGACTATATAGCAGTCTTATTTTATATAGTTACGGTAAGTTCGACCAAGTTACATCAACGTTATCTAAAATCAACGATGAGTTGTAAATTTGGAGAATAATTAGTAAAAATACAAGAAACAAAGCCATTGTTACGGCCATAATTGGTGTAGTTCCCCAACCTGGAGCAACCTTACCATATTCTGCGTTTAGTGGACGTAGGACTTCGCCTAATCTTGTTCTTAAAGCCATAATTTAGGTTAAATATAAAATATTTTAGATAATATTCCCTATTTCAAATAATAATAGATGTTATAATATATCAAAAGAATTTAATTTTTAATGAAATATGGAAACAGCAACAATTCTCATCGTATTTGTCTCAAGTTTATTATTAGGTGTTACAGGGTATTCGATTTATAGTGCATTTGGACCTGGTTCAAAATCATTAACTGATCCATTCGAAGAACACGAAGATTAAATAAACCTTAAGAGTATTATTAAAATACTCTTTAATATGGTTTAATATATACTACTTATCAAGTACACGTGGAGTTTCTCTAAAGAAAACGGAAAAGAATAGAACTATTAATGTCCCAATTAGTAAAAAGGCATATACTAATGCTTCCATATTTGATCCTTTGTTAAATATTTATTTCTATTTTTTAACTAAAATTTAAACCGCACCTTGCTTACGCGTTGAACGGTCCCCTAATTTTGTATAAACACCAAATTCAACTTGTTCTGTAACTTCTGCACCGATACCAGTAAATACATCTCGGAATAATGTACGAGCACCATGCCATAAATGACCGAAGAAAAATAATAATGCCAGATTAACGTGACCATAAGTGTACCAACCACGTGGACTACTACGGAATACACCATCAGATTCTAAACTAGTACGATCAAATTCAAATACTTCACCAAGTTGAGCTTTTCGCGCAAACTTTTTAACCGTTGGGGCGTCTTTAAATGATTGTCCATTTAATTTACCACCGTAAAAATCTACTCTTACACCAACTTGTTCAATACTATATTTCGATTCTGCACGACGGAATGGGATATCAGCACGAATAATACCATCTTTATCAACTAAAATTACTGGAAAAGTCTCGAAAAATGCTGGCATACGACGAACTGTTAATTCACGACCTTCTTTATCACGGAAAATTGGATGCCCTAACCATGACTCAGCAATACCATCACCTTTATTCATAGGACCAGAGCGGAATAAACCACCTTTCGCTGGGTTATTGCCTATATAATCATAGAATGCTAATTTATCTGGAATTCGTGACCAAGCATCACGCTCGGATAAACCTTCCGAAATTGATGATTCAACACGACGTTCAATTTCCTGTTGGAAATAACCACTATCCCATTGATAGCGTGTAGGACCAAATAATTCAATCGGTGTAGTTGCACTTCCATACCACATTGTACCTGATGTAATAAATGCAGCCCAGAAAACGGCTGAAATACTACTTGATAATACAGTTTCAATATTACCCATACGTAAGGCACGATATAAACGTTGTGGTGGACGAACTGTTAAATGGAAAATGCCCGCTAAAATACCTAAAGTACCTGCTGCAATATGGTGTGATGCAACACCACCTGCGCTGAATGGGTTAAAACCATCGGGGCCCCAAGACGGAGCGACAGGCTGAACTTTTCCAGTAATTCCATAAGCATCTGATACCCAAATACCTGGACCAAATAATCCAGTTACATGGAAAGCACCAAAACCAAAGCATAAAAGACCAGAGAGGAATAAATGAATACCAAAAATTTTTGGTAAATCTAGTGCTGGTTCATCTGTACGTGGATCACGAAATAATTCTAAATCCCAGTAAACCCAATGCCAAATAGCAGCTAGGAAACAAAGACCTGATAAGACGATATGCGTTAATGCAACACCTTCAAAACTCCATAATCCCGGATTTGAAACGCTTTCACCCGTAATACTCCAACCACCCCAAGAATCCGTAATGCCTAATCTCGTCATAAATGGCATTACATACATGCCTTGACGCCACATTGGATTTAAAACTGGATCTGAAGGATCAAAAATAGCTAATTCGTAAAGAGCCATTGAACCCGCCCATCCTGCAACAAGTGAAGTGTGCATTAAATGCACCGCAATTAATCGACCCGGGTCATTTAATACTACTGTATGAACCCGATACCAAGGTAGTCCCATTTAATTTAGGTCTCCTAAATTCAAAAACAAATGATTTAACTTTCTTACATATAAATATGTGTATATACATATCATTTTAGTTTAAAAAATCATGAACATGCTATTAAATATAAATTTTAATAGCATGTTCATGATTTATTTTATTTAAAATTTTAGCAAAACTGAAAACATATGAAGCAGACTTCAAATAATTCAAAAAGAATAAATTCGATTATTATCTCTTTTAGATCTCCATATTTGATATATTTGAATAGTGCTATTTCCAAACTATATTAGTTGTTACACCAGATGGTAGATTAATATTTATTAATAATTGATTATCGTAATCAAATGATGATGGATAAATATCTAAAATTCGTTTATGAATTCTAATTTCAAAATGTTCTCGTGAATCCTTATTAACATGTGGTGAACGAAGTACACAATAAATGCGTTTTTTAGTTGGTAAAGGGATAGGACCAACAATTTTTGAATTAGTTGTTTGAATTTTTTCTATAATTTGTTGACATGAAGTATCTAATAATTCATGATTAAACGATTCCAGATTAATTCGTATTTTTTCTTTCATGTTTAAAAATAATTAATGCAATTTATATTAGAATTTTTGATACAACACCCGCACCAATTGTACGGCCACCTTCACGAATAGCAAATCGCATTCCTGATTCGATAGCAATTGGCGAAATTAATTCAGCGGTCATTTTAATTCTATCACCAGGCATTACCATTTCTACGTCTTCACCATCATCTGAGGTAAAAGCTTTAATATTACCAGTAACATCAGTCGTTCTTACATAGAATTGAGGGCGGTAACCAGTAAAAAATGGAGTGTGACGACCACCTTCCTCTTTAGTTAAAATATAAACCTCACCTTCAAAAATTGTATGGGGTGTTATAGTTCCAGGCTTAGCTAAAACCATTCCTCGTTCGATATCAGATTTTTGGACACCACGTAATAAAATTCCAACGTTGTCACCAGCCATTCCGGAATCTAATGTCTTTTGGAACATTTCAACGCCAGTTACAGTTGTAGTTTGAGTATCACCTAATCCCACGATTTCAATCGTATCACCTACAGTAACAATACCGCGTTCAATTCGACCCGTTGAAACTGTTCCACGCCCTGTGATCGAGAAAACGTCTTCAACGGCCATTAAGAATGTTTTTTCAATATCTCTTACTGGAGTTGGAATATATTGATCAACCTCATCCATTAACTTAAAAATTTTATCAACCCATTTATTATCACCACGTGCAATACCCGGAGTAGCAATTACAGTTTCTAAAGCTTGTAATGCTGAACCTGGAACGATTGGGATATCATCGCCTGGGAAATCATAATTTGAAAGTAATTCACGAACTTCTAATTCAACTAATTCAATTAACTCCTCATCATCAACTTGATCTTCCTTATTTAAAAATACAACAATATTTGGTACACCAACTTGTTTAGCTAATAAAATATGTTCACGTGTTTGAGGCATTGGACCATCAGCTGCCGAAACAACTAAAATTGCACCATCCATTTGTGCTGCCCCTGTAATCATATTTTTTACATAATCCGCGTGACCTGGACAGTCTACATGAGCATAATGACGATCTTCCGTCTCATATTCTACATGGGCAGTATTAATAGTAATACCACGAGCTTTTTCTTCAGGTGCTGCATCAATATCTGCATAATTCTTTAAGGTTGAATTACCAATTGTTGATAATACGGCTGTAATAGCGGCCGTTAATGTTGTTTTTCCATGATCGACATGACCAATTGTTCCAATATTTACATGTGGTTTACTACGTTCAAATTTTTCACGAGCCATTTTCTAGAATTCCTTTTTATTTTAAAGTTAGAAATAAGTTTATTTACTTTTGGCAATTTTTTAGTTATTAAAAAATTTAGTATCTAAAATGAGCAAATGCTTTGTTAGCTTCAGCCATTTTGTGTGTTTCTTCACGTTTTCGGACACCATTTCCAATTCCATTTGACGCATCAATAATTTCACTTGCTAGTTTTAAGGAAGTTGTTCGACCCGATCTTGTATTTGCTGCTTTAATTAACCACCTTAAAGCTAATGTTGTCCCACGATAACGTCCAACCTCTAAAGGAACTTGATAAGTTGAGCCACCAATACGACGAGCCTTAACTTCAACGAGAGGTGTAGTATTTTTTACCGCGGTTTCAAAAATTCGAACGGGTTCTAAACCCGTTTTCTCTCTTACTAACTCAAATGTTTCTGAAATAATAGAATCGGCCAACCGTTTTTTACCTTTTTTTAGTATCCGAGCACTTAATAAACTCACTAAAAAGCTATTGTATTTTGAATCAGCGACAGGATAACGTTTTTTTACAATACTACGTCTTGACATAAATTTTTAATAATCTTTTTTAATCTTTTTTAATCTTTTTTAGGTTTTTTAACCCCATATTTTGATCGACCTTGAGTGCGGTTTTTTACTCCACCACTATCTAATGCACCACGAATAATGTGATAGCGAACGCCGGGAAGATCTTTTACACGACCTCCACGAAGAAGAACAACTGAATGTTCCTGTAAATTATGCCCTACACCAGGAATATAAGCAGTGACTTCGAAACCAGTCGTTAAGCGAACACGAGCTACTTTTCGAATAGCCGAATTTGGTTTTTTAGGTGTAGTTGTATATACGCGAGTGCAAACACCTCGACGTTGTGGACAATTTTTTAAAGCAGGTGATTTTGTTTTTGTAATAAGTGTTACGCGTGGTGAACGGACTAATTGTTGTATTGTTGGCATTTTTTTTTTTAATAATTCGACAAATAGTTAATTTTCAGAGCCATATTTTTTCATAAAGCGTTCAACACGCCCTTCCGTGTCTAAAATTTTTACCGAACCAGTATAAAAAGGATGATTTCCAGACCAAATGTCTACAAATAAATCTGGTCTCGTTGAACTTGTTGTCATAACTAATTGCCCATCACAATAAACTTGACTTTCTTCAAACCATTTTGGATGAATATCTTTTTTTGGCATATTTCTTAAAAATAGTATAAATTTGTTATAATTAAAGTTAACGTTTTGAAAATTGAGAAGCTTTACGAGCTTTTTTCAAACCATATTTTTTTCTTTCTTTAATGCGTGAATCACGTGTAAGTAAACCAGCTTTTTTTAAAATTCCTCGATTATCTGACGTAAGTTTTGTTAAGGCCCGTGCAATTCCTAATGAAATAGCATCAGTTTGACCTGTTAAACCACCTCCACTAGTCTTTATATTAATATCATACGTATTCTCAATACCTAATATCAAAAATGGATTATTAATCTTTTGAAGATAATGTGAATTGTTTTGAAGATATAAACTTCCCAGTTTTTCATTAATTGTTAATTTACCATTACCAGGTTTTAAAATAACTTGAGCTATTGCCTGTTTACGTCGTCCAATTCCGTACGATATAATTTTATCCGTATTCATTTTTAATTCTTTTATAAATTTAATAATTCTGGAGTTTGGGCAGTATGTGGATGTTCAGGTCCTTTATAAACTTTTAAATTTGTATAAATTTTTCGCCCCAATGGTCCTTTAGGCAACATACCTTTTACCGCATGTTCAATAATTTTTTCCGGTCGTCGGTCACGTAAATTTGAAAACGATTCAACTCGCATACCACCAGGTCTACCAGAATGGTTACGGTAAAGTTTTTGTTTTTCTTTATTACCCGTAACATTAATTTTTTCAGCATTTATAACAATAATATTATCCCCGGTCTCCAAGAATGGTGTGAATGTTACTTTTTCTTTTCCTGTTAACACTTGACTAATTTTAGTAGCCAAACGCCCTAACGTCTGATCTTGCGCATCAATAATATACCATTTTTTTAGTATATAAGTTTTTGATGGTATAAATGTATCTTTCATAATTTTAATTTTATTGTTGTCTAAATTTTTAAGATTTTAAAGAAGGAAGAACAATATTAAATTTATTTTTTAAAGCTTGAAAAACTTCCTCTGCTGATTTTTTTCCAAAATTTTTAATTTCTTTAATATCTTCTTGTGAGTATTTCAGTAGTTCGTCAACTGAATTGATACCTGAACGCTTAAGACAATTGTAGGCCCTAACAGGTAACTGAAGCTCTTCAATTAAAATGATTTCAGGTGGTGATATTGGTTGTTGAACTTTGACATTTTCTAACTTTAAATCTTCTTCCTGGGTTAAATTGCTAAACCAAAGCATTAATTTTTGTGCCGCTTCACTTAATGCTTTTTCAGGAGTAAGACTACCATTGGTTGTAATTTCTAGAATTAAAGATTCGGTTGTTTTATTGTAACTAACATAAACATTATTTATCTTATAATTAACTTTAATAACGGGCATAAAAATTGCATCAATGTTTAAGAAATCACGATAATGTTGTTCACATTGATCTCCAAAACGATAACCAATACCCCGTTCTGCTATTATATCTAACTCAATTTTAGTATTTGTAGCAATTGTCGCAATATATTGATTCGGATTAATAACTCTAACGTCAGAATCAAATTTTATTGAATTGGCCGTGATAATTCCCGGACCATTTAAACAAATTTTACCCGAAATTAATTCTTTTGTTTCGGTTTTTAAAATAGTTTGTTTTAAATTCAATAAAAGCTCAAGAATATCTTCACGCATACCAGAAATAGTTGAAAATTCATGTGCGACTCCAGGAATTCGAATTGCGGTAATCGCTATTCCTTCAATATTTGATAAAAGTACTCTACGTAAAGCATTACCAATTGTTAAACCTTGGCCGGGACTTAAATTGGACATGATAAAATGACCTACGGAATGGCCTGATTCCTGAACACTTGATTTGATATACTTAAATTTTAATTCCACGCTTGCTTTTTAATTAAATTAATTAAACTCTACGTTTTTTGGGAGGTCTACAGCCATTATGTGGAACCGAAGTTATATCTTTTATCGCGGTTATTTCTAGGCCCCCATTTTGAACTGCTCGAATAGCCGTCTCACGTCCAGAACCTTGACCTTTCACTAAAATTTCGACAGTTTTTAAACCCAAACTTACTGCTGCTGAAGTCGCGGCTTCAGAAGCGGTTTGGGCAGCAAATGGAGTTCCTTTTCTCGCACCTTTAAAACCTGTACTACCAGCCGAAGACCAAGAAATTGTATTACCGTTAGAATCCGTAATTGTAACAATTGTATTATTAAAAGTTGAATTAATATGAACTACTCCAGCCACAATTTTTAATTTTGCTTTTTTTGTAGTAGATGTTTTTAGTTTTGCTAACATGAATATATTTTGTTAATAAATTAAAATTTATTTCTTTTTACCTGCGACAGTCTTTTTTGAACCACGTCTTGTTCGAGCATTTGTTCGTGTACGTTGACCGCGTAACGGAAGCTGTAGACGATGACGCTTACCACGTAAACAATTAATTTCTGATAAACGTTTAATATTTAAACTAACTTTTCTTCGTAAATCACTTTCAACAATATATTCCGCTTCTAAAATTTCACGAATTGAACTAACATTTTCATCTGTCAAGTCGAATGTTCGAACATTTACATCAATATTAGCTTTTGCCAAAATATTTTGGGAACTTATAATTCCAATTCCATAGATTTTTGTTAACGCATATTCTACTCTTTTCGCTCTGGGTAAATCGATACCTGCAATACGTACCACTTGAATACTCCTTTTATTTTAAATTAACCTTGTCGTTGTTTATGTTTTGGATTTTTACAAATAACCCGAATTACACCATCGCGACGAATAACCCGACAATCTTTACATATTTTTTTAACAGAAGGACGAACTTTCATATATTAATCGGAAATAAGTTTAATAAAATTTTGATAATAACAGGGTCTGTATTTGACGCGTTGTCTCGACGGTAACACCCACTAAAATGAGTAAAGAAGTAACTCCTAATCCATAGGAACTACGAATATTTGGAATTGTTACTAAAGTCGCTATAAATAATGCACCTAATAAAGCTAAACGACCAATTATTTTCTTTAAAAAAGCGGCTGTTTGCTTACCGGGTCGAACTGTCGGAATTGTTACAGCCATTTTATTTAATTCTTTAGCTATATCTTTTGGATTTAAGATTAAACTTGAATAAAATAGACTAAAGGCTAATATTAAAAGAAAATTAATACCTCCATAAAAGATAGGAAGTAACTCAGTATTATTAAAATTAATTGGTAATATTTGTAAATTTATAACATAATTAATAATAACACTTAGAAATGTTAAGAATGTTGATGAAAAAATAACGGGCATAACTCCACCCTGATTAATTTTTAACGGAATAAAAGCTGTCAAAGATTTAGAACGCGTTCCGGTATTTTGTTGAACAAATAATTGTTTAGCCGAAACAAGAGGTATTGATCGAACTGCTTCTTGAACATAAACTATTCCAACTATTAAGAGTGTAAAGCTCAAAAAGCTTACACCAATTGAAAGTAATTTACCTGATTCTAAAATCGTTGTTATTGTATTGGGTAACGTTGATAAAATATTTAAACTTATCAAGAGAGATGACCCATTACCAATACCATTTTCCGTAATTAGATCACTTAACCATAATACAATCATAGATCCTGTTGTTAATGTTAAGGTGATTTGAAAACAAATATCAAGACTCCAATTGAAGAGAGTTGGGCGTAATGAAAGCGAAATTGACAAACTTTCAAATATCGCTAAAATTAGAGTTAATATGCGCGTATATTGTTTTATTTGACGACGTCCACTTTCACCTTCTTCTTTTTGTAATTTCTCAAGAAATGGGATAGCATTTGTTAAAAGTTGCGTTAAGATGGATGCATTAATATTCGGAAGAATTCCTAAGCTAAATACACTTAAAATTAAATTTTCACCATTGAAAAAAGGTTTTAAGGAAGGAGTTGAGTTTAATACATTTACAAGGTAACGTTGATCAACATTTGGTATCGGAATAAAATTTCCAATTCTTATTATAATGATAATGAAAATTGTAAAAATTATTTTTTTTTGTAAATTATCTTTTGTTAAAACTTGCATTAGATACTTTTATGAATTATGAATAGAATTTCTCCAAAGGTAAATTACGTTCAAAAGCAACCTTTTCGGGAGTTTTTAAATTTTCTAAGGCACAAATTGTTGCACGTGCATTATTTAATATATTACCAGCTCCTAATTGTTTTGATAAAATATTTTTAATTCCGGCCAATTCTAAAACCGTTTTTGTGGAACTACCGGCAATTACTCCAGTACCTTGAGCGGCCGGCTTAACTAAAATAGAACAAGCCCCAACATTACCAACAGTTAAATGTGGAATAGTTTGTGTTTTAGTAATGGGAACAGCAATAAGATTTCGACGTGCATCACTAATACCTTTAGTAATCGCATTTATAACGTCATCTGCTTTACCAACACCTACTCCCACTTGACCATTTTCATTCCCAAGGATTACTACTGCTTGGAAACTAAGTTTTTTACCACCTTTACAAACCTTTGTTACACGGTTTATTTGAACAACACGTTCATTCCATTTTTCTTTATTTTGATTTTGACCTCGAAATTTTGTAGGTCGTGTAGTTTTTTCTTTATTTTCTTGAAAATTTAACATATTTTTTTAAATTAGTTAATAAATTATTTTAAATAATTTATTGTTTACTTACCAGATTTTCCAGCTTTACGTAAAACAACTTCATTTGTATAACGAATCCCTTTACCTTTATAAGGTTCTGGTGGACGCGTTGCACGAATTTTCGCCGCAAATAATCCAACACTTTCTTTATCCGCACCTTTTATGGTTAAATTTGTATTTGCCTCAACGCTAACTTCCAAATTTTCAGGGATTGTAAATGAGATTGGATGACTATACCCAACATTTAAAGTTAATTGTTTATTTTGGACTTGAGCTTTATAACCAACTCCAATCATTTGAAGTTTTTTCTCAAATTTAATTCTAACTCCTTTAACCATGTTACTTAATAAAGCGCGTAAGAGGCCAAATTTTTCACGTGCGCTAATACTTTCTTCCGTTTTTTCACAAGTGATTATATTTTCACTTAATTTAACCGACACTCCATCAGGGATAACTAAATCTAAACTACCATTTGGTCCTTTAACTGTAATTTTCCCATCTTCTAATGTAATATTAACATTTGGTGGTACAATAATGGGTAACTTCCCTACACGTGACATAAATTATCCTTAATATTTAACAAAATTAATTTTTTAATTTGATTCAGTTTTAACAATTGAATTCGTTATTTAAAGTTCATAGTTTAATTACCTGATTTAATGAATTTATTTTTAAAATTTAACTTAATAAATTTCACACAAGATTTCGCCGCCAATTTTTAAAGATTTAGCATTTTTACCTGTCATAATACCTTGTGACGTAGAAATAAGACATATTCCTAAATTTCCTAAAACAACAGGTATTTCATTCGAAGATTTATAAACACGTAGCCCAGGCTTACTAATTCGTCCTAATGACGTAATTACGGGTTTGCGTTTTTTATCAACATATTTTAAAGATATGAGAATAACATTAAAATTATTTTTTGTAATTTGAAAATCCTTGATAAATCCTTCTTCTTTTAAAATAGTTGCAATGCTATTTGTAATTTTTGTAAACGGAACTTTAACTAGATAATGCTGCGCATTATTAGCATTACGTATGCGCGTTAACATATCTGAAATTGTATCATTTATCATTAGATATTTTTCCTCTTAATAATAATTTAATCACGGAATGGAAGACCCATTTTTTTCAATAACGCTAAACCTTCTTTTGAAGTTTGAGCTGAAGTTGTTATAGTAATATTAAACCCTAAACTTTGGTCGACATTTTCATACTCAATTTCTGGAAATATTAATTGATCAGTAATACCAAAAGTGTAATTCCCAAATTTATCAAATTTTTTGGGATCTAAACCTTGAAAATCTCGGATTCTTGGTAATGCTAAATTTATTAGTCGATCTAAAAAGGAATACATACGTTGACGACGTAAAGTAACAGTAACACCTAATTCCATATCCTCACGTAGTTTAAAACCAGCAATCGATTTTTTTGCTTTCGTTACAAGTGGCTGTTGTCCCGTAATTGAACGGAATTCCTCAACACTTTTTTTAAGTATTTTTGTATTTTGAGCTAAACTACCCAACCCGCGATTAATTTGAATTTTTTCAATACGTGGAATTTGATGAATATTAGAATACTTAAAATTATCTTTTAAGTATGGAATAACCTCTTCCTCGTATAAATTTTTAAACTTTTGTACCATTTGTTTTTTAATTTATAATATTAATTTTTGTGTTTTTTTAAAAATTCGAACTTTTTTACCCTCTTGAATTTTAATACCGACCTTACTCGTTGTTCCATTTTCATCACATAGCATAATGTTAGAAATATCTAATGGGGCATCAAATTGAACAACTTTTCCAACTTCATCTTTTTTTGAAGGTTTTACATGTTTAATTTTTGTATTTATACCTTCAAGAATAACCTTTCCTTTTTTATGAAATAGGCTTTTTATTTTTCCAATTTGTCCTTTATCTTTGCCTAGGATTACTTTGACATTATCACCAATTTTAATTTTTTTCATTTTTAATTCCTTACAATACTTCAGGGGCTAATGAAACAATTTTTGTAAAACTTTTATCGCGAATTTCACGTGCAATAGGCCCGAAAACTCGAGTGCCCCTTGGATTATTTTCTTTATTTATGATAACAGCGGCATTGTCGTCAAAACGAATACTCATTCCATCTTTTCGACGTAATGTTTGGCGTGTTCGAACAACAACAGCACGAACAATATCCGAACGCTTGACCGGCATGTTTGGTGTTGCTTCTTTAACAACACCAATTATAACATCACCAATAGTCCCATATTGTTTATTATTTCCAAGAATTCGAATACACATAATTTTTCTTGCGCCAGTGTTATCAGCTACAGTTAAGTATGTCTGAGGTTGAATCATGATTCTTAGTTAGAAATTTTTGTTTTATTTAAAATCTGTTTTAGCGTCCAACGTTTTTTTCGACTTAACGGACGAGTTTCGAAAATGATGACTTTAGCACCCAGTAAACATTCATTTTTTTCATCATGAGCCATAAAACGTCGAGTTTTTTTTACGGTTTTACCATAAAAGGGATGAGAGTATCGCTCTTCAACGGTAATAACAATTGTTTTATCCATTTTAGTGCTTACTACCGTACCGATTTTTTCCTTGATTGCCATAAATTTTAGTTGAATTACAAATTTTGTAGGTCGTGTAGTTTTTGTGAAGTCAATAGTTGGGATATTTGGCGTTTTTTATGCTTAAATTCATGCGGCTTAAAAGCTTGACGAGTGATTTTTTTTATTCTCAATTCAAATAAGTCTTGAGATAAACTCAATGCTATTTCTTCTCTGTTTCCCGAATAAATATTTCCCATTTCTGCTTGTTTTATAAAAAAAGTCATACTACTCCTTCTCTCGTGTAATAAATTTTGTCTTAACAGGTAGTTTATATGCTGCTAGTTTCATAGATAATTGTGCTAATTCAAGAGGTACCCCCCCTAATTCAAACAAAATAGTACCTGGTTTTATAACAGCAACCCAATAATCAACAGCACCTTTACCTGATCCCATACGTGATTCAGCTGCACGAGCAGTGACAGGTTTATCTGGAAAAATAGTAATCCATAATTTCCCACCACGTTTAATAGAACGGGTGATAGTTCGACGTGTTGCTTCAATTTGACGCGAAGTAACCCACCCACATTCTTGAGATTGTAATCCAAAATCACCAAACGAAACCTTATTATTCCGGTATGCTCGACCTTTCATACGACCACGATGTTGTTTTCTAAATTTTGTTCTTTTTGGACTAAGCATAAATTTTTTAAGTTCAATAAATAATAGCTCTAATTTATATTACTTCACCTTTGAATAACCAGACTTTGATTCCGAGTACGCCATAAATAGTATTTGCTCGTTTTTCAGCATAGTCAATATCAGCTCGTAATGTTTGTAAAGGAACACGGCCTTCTCGAATCCACTCTGTTCGAGCCATTTCTGCGCCATTCAATCTACCTGAGACTTGTACTTTAATTCCAGGTACATTAGCAGCTTGTGCACGTAGAATAGCTTTTCTGACAGCACGTCGAAATGCAATTCTTTTTTCTAATTGTTCTACTATAAAATCACCTAATAACATTGCTTCAGAGTCAGGATTTTTTATTTCACAAATATTAACAGTAATATGACGATTAGTAGAAATTAATCTCTGCAAGCTAGTATAAATATTTGTTAACTCAGTACCTGAATTACCAACTAAAACACCAGGTCTCGCACTGTATACTATAACCTCTATTTTATTGCAGTTGCTATTACGTTTTATTTCAATTTTCGAAATTCCAGCATCTTTAGCTTTTTTATCAAAAAATGTTCGAATATTTGTATCTTCTTCGATTAATTCCGGATAGTTTTCAAATGAGGTAAACCAAACTGAACGATGTTTTTGCGTCGTTACTAATCGAAATCCTAATGGATTTACTTTCTGTCCCAAAACGAATGTCCTTTTATTTAAATAAATTATTAACTTTTTTCTTTTACTGTTATTGCAATATGACAGGTCGGTTTTCGTATACCATATCCTTGACCTTGCGCACGTGGTCGAAAACGTCGAAAAACAGGACCTTGATCAGCAAATGCTTCACTTATTATAAGATTCTCTTTATTTAAGTTGAAATTATGTTCGGCATTGGCAGCGGCTGAATATATCACTTGCCAAACTGGACCACATGCTTTGTAAGGCATAAATTCAAGTAGCATTAAAGCTTCTTTATAAGTTTTTCCTCGAATTTGGTTTAAAACACGACGTACTTTTCTAGGAGACATACGAATATAACGTCCCACTGCTTTTGCTTCTGTGCTTGTGTTATTAGTTTCAGTCATAAAATTTAATAAAACTTATTTTAACGGCGTGCTTTTTTATCACTTTTCACATGTGAACGAAAAGTTCTTGTGGGTGCAAATTCACCCAATTTATGTCCAACAATTTGATCTGATACAAATACTGGAATATGTTGTTTTCCATTATAAACAGCAATTGTATGACCTACCATAGATGGTAAAATTGTTGAAGCACGTGACCATGTCTTAACAGTAGATTTTTTACCCGTTTCATTCATTTTATTAATCTTTTCTAATAAATGATATGCGACAAACGGGCCTTTACGAAGTGAACGTCCCATATTTATTTTCTTCTTCTTACAATATAAATATCACTTGGCTTATTATTATTACGAGTTTTGACACCAAGTGCAGGCTTACCCCAAGGCGTAACCGGTCGTTTTCGTCCTACCGGTGAACGCCCTTCTCCTCCTCCGTGTGGATGGTCACATGCATTCATAACAACTCCACGAACAGTTGGACGAATTCCTAACCAGCGTGTTCGACCTGCTTTTCCAATTGTCATATTACTTGAATCATTATTTCCGACTATACCAATTGTAGCAAAACATTCTTTTCGAACTAAACGAATTTCTTTTGACGGTAAACGTAATGTTACGTATTGACCTTCTTTGGCAAGAATTTTGGCGCTGGTACCGGCGGCACGAACAATTTGACCTCCACGCTTCGGGGTTAATTCGATATTATGAACATCAAGTCCTAATGGAATATCAGCTAAGGATAAACTATTACCAATTTCAATCTCAGCACTAGAACCAGACGAAATATAACTATCGACTTTCAAATTTTGTGGATATAAAATATATCTTTTCTCACCATCGTTATAATTAATTAAAGCAATACGTGCATTTCGATTAGGATCGTATTCAATACTAGCAACACGACCTAAAATGCTATATTTGTTTCTTTTAAAATCAATTAGTCGATATAATTTTTTATGCCCACCCCCACGATGGCGAATTGTGATTCGACCCTGATTATTACGCCCACGTACGCGATGATTTGGGACGGTTAAACTTTTTTCGGGTTTATTTTTCGTAATTTCATTGAATGAGGAAACACCTCGATTTCTTGTTCCTGGTGTATTTGGTTTAAAAATACGTATAGTCATATAAATTTTATTTTGAACTTATGTTTTAGATATCAGGAAATAAATTAATACTATCACCGTCTTTTAACGTTAATATTGCTTTTTTGTACCGTGATTTATAACCTGAAAAACGACCAACGGTACGTTTTTTATTAGGTTGTGTAAGCGTATTAATTTTAATTACATCTACGTCAAAAATAAATTGTATTACTTGTTTTATTAGAAATTTATTCACTCTGCGATCAACCATAAACGTATATTTGTTACCTTCTAATAAGCGTGTTGCTTTGTCACTAATTACAGGATATTTTATAGCATGAATCAGATGACGTAAATCTTGAGCCGTGTAATCCTTAGTTTGCATCACAATATATCTCCTTTATAACCTGAAATGATAATTCGTCGATTATAATCCGTTTAGCTTTTGCTACTTCCGTCACATTCAATTGATCGGCTAGAATATAATTAAAATTTTTTAAATTTCGAACGGATAACTTTAGATTTAAATTTGGTTTAGATGAAATGACCAAAGTTTGTTTCTTAGTATCGGTGGCTAACCTTTTTAAAAAATCACTTGTTTTTGCTTTTGGAAAGTCTAAATTATTAACAACAATAAAATGATTTTGTCGATTAAAAAGGATCGTACGTAGCGCTAACTGTTTTTCTTTTTTATTTATCTTTTTAGTGATAGATTTTGGTCGTGGACCAAAAGTAACTCCACCACCTCGCCAAAGAGGTGAACGATTTGAACCTGCACGTGCACGTCCCGTTCCTTTTTGTTTCCAAGGTTTACGACCACCACCGCTAACCTCGCTTCTTGTTTTTGTTGAACTCGTAAATTGTGATCTATTCCTATTTGCAGTTTTAATTGCGCGATGAACCACGTATTTTGCCTTATCCGCAACGATTAAAGGAAAACTATCTTTACGTGTTGAACGAATAATATATTTCCCTGGGTTAATATAAAGACTAGATAGTACCTGATATTCGAATGTTCTAATAACCATTTATGCGATGATGATCTAAATTTTTAAATTTTTTATCTTATACTCGTTTGGTTGGTTTAATGCTCAGTAGATTACCTGGTTTGCCAGGTACAGCACCTTTTACAATCAATAAATTTTCTTCTGTATCAATTTTTAAAATTTGTAAATTAGATACCGTTGTTTGTTGGCCACCAAGTCTTCCATACATTTTTTTGCCTGGAAAAACACGAGCAGGTGTCGAACCTTGACCAATTGAACCCGGTTCACGATGATTTTTTGATCCGTGTGTCATGGGACCACGCGCAAAGTTATGTCGTTTTTGATTGCCGGCAAAACCTTTACCAATTGATTTGCCGGTAATATCGACAAAATGACCAACTGTAAAGGTCTGCACGTTAATTGCTTGACCTAACTCAAAATCTTGAATATTTGGAACTTCATATTCTTTTAGATACTTTAGGGGTATAATATTTGACTTTTCTAAATGTCCCAATTCAGGTTTTGTTAATTTTGTCTTAGCAACTTGTTTGTAACCGATTTGGATCGAATTGTAACCATGTGTTTCAAGTGATTTTATTTGAGTGATTGTACATGGACCAACTTTTATTACAGTAACAGCATTAGCATCTCCATTCTCTGTAAAGATTTGAGTCATTCCGACCTTATTTCCTAGTATACCTAGCACGAAAGATTCTCCCTTTCTGTTTTATATTTATAAATTTACGTTTTTATTGATTTATCAAAGTTTATATATGTATTTTATATACATCCCGTAATCATTGTAAATAAAAATCAAAATTTTGTCCAGTAATGCCAAATTTACTTTAAAAATATTAAAATACTTAGCTAATGTTTAGGGAAACAGAAATACAGCATAAAAAATGACTGAGAAAAAGTAACAAAAAACTTTAAAGGAGTATACAATAATATTAAATATTAAATAAAAGCGCAATTTTACTTAAAATAGTATTTTTAGAATGATTTTAAACCTTAAATTTTTATTATGACCTTATGGATTAGTTTGTTAACTAGTACAAGTTTTGCAAACGGGATATATCTTATATTACTTCAAACAATGCTATGCTATTGGTTAGCATTAAAATACCCAAAATTACCAATCGTAAGAAATTTATGCTGGATTGGAATTATTACATCAAATGTTTTGCTATTTTTATTATTAGGTTTGAGATGGATAAATTCTGGTTATTTCCCTTTAAGTAATTTATACGAATCACTTTTATTTTTGGATTGGTGTCTACTTTTTATATTAATAGTTATAGAAACAAAAAGTAAAACAAAATTAATTGGGGCAATTATATTACCAATTACATTACTAATAATTAGTTTTGCCAGTCTTATATTACCTGAACCTATGCAAAATGCTGCACCACTAGTTCCAGCTTTACAATCAAACTGGTTAATGATGCATGTAAGTATGATGATGTTAAGTTATTCAACATTAATTTTAGGGTCATTGTTATCGATATTATTTTTAGTTATCACTAACACAAAAAAATTTAATTCTTTAAGTGAAGAAAAAATTAGCCAAAAGCAATTACTTGAGAGTATAGATAATTGGAGTTATCGAACAATCGGGTTGGGTTTTCCCTTTTTAACAATTGGTATTATTGCTGGTGCAGTTTGGGCAAATGAGGCATGGGGTTCATATTGGAGTTGGGACCCTAAAGAAACGTGGGCATTAATTACCTGGTTAGTTTTTGCTGCTTATATACATGCTAGATTAACGCAAGGTTGGATAGGAAAAAAAGCCGCAATTTTAGGATCTATAGGTTTTTTTGTGGTGTGGATCTGCTATTTAGGTGTTAACTTTTTAGGTCAAGGACTGCATAGTTATGGTTTTTTAGGTTAAACAATAGTGCAGAGAAAAATAAATTAAAAATCAAAATTTAATAAATGTTAATGATGAAAAAATTTAAGTTAAGAAATAGAAAATTTCGTAATGAAAAATTATTGACGAAACAAAAAGCAAGGATATTTTTCTCGATGCTATGCTAACCGGCGATTTAATAGTGTCAAATCCAATATATGATTTTACTAAATATTTTATAACCCCTAAAAATATTATAACGGTAGAGGTTTACATTTTATCTAGAATATTTTCTCAGTACTGACGAGTCTAAATAAACTAACTATCCCATGTTATTAAGCTTAGATAATGCCGAAAGAATTACGAAGAGAGTATTATAAGTTATCCTAAATATTGCTATGGATAAGAGGAAGTAACGCTAAAATAGAAGACATCAAATAGGAGTTTTCTACTACAATTGATGACTCTCAATCCACTTGTGTACAGAGTCAAGTTTTTAGTCGATTCAAGATTTTCTAGCAACATAACATGCCCAATGAAGTTGATAACCTTCCTAATATGCCTGGACTTGAGCACACGGTATCGTCACAAAAGATGTCTTCTAAGGTAAGGCAAAATTTACGTCAAGTACATCCTGATAAGCCTAATTTTGTGGCTCGACTCATTTTTTCGGGACTGTCTAACCATACCCAAACAATCACGTTCACGCCACACCCAATGAAATAGTTAAAAAATCATCCATCTTTAAACAGATAGTTTTTTAATGTAGCTAAAAGTAATTAACTTTTATCTGTACATTTGCTAGTCCAATCTACTGGTCTAGTAAATATGTATATACCAATAGACCAACAGCATTTAACATGTGTAAAAACACGTTTTTTTTTCTTGCAAATTTTTTTATTAATTATTAAACTAAACTGATGTGTTTCAATTATTTAGACGACCTTAAGTTAAATAAAAAAATTTAGGGGCAGGGGGACTTGAACCCCCACAATCTCGCGACCAACGGATTTTAAGTCCGTCGTGTCTACCATTCCACCATGCCCCCATGTTTTAAATAGAAAGTAAGGCGGCACCCAGATTTGAACTGGGGAATAAAGGATTTGCAATCCTCTGCCTTACCACTTAGCTATGCCGCCTGACTTTTTATCTTATCAGCCTACTATAGCGTTTTTTTGTGAATTACAAAAGGGTTAAATCTTTTAAATTTATAAATAATTTAAAAGTAAAAAACCAAATCCGGCACCTCCGAATGCACCAATCATAAATCCTCCCGTGAATTTAGTCCAACCTTTTTTAGATTGAATATTTTCATTACTTTCGATCTCTGATCCATCAAACGAAACGTTTCCATATGCAGCTAAACCTACGCCTAAGATACAAATTAAACCAATTGCTGAAAGAAAACCAGCTAAATTTGCTATTTCAGAATTACGTAATGGGCCTAATATTGTAAATGGTCCAAGAAGAAAATAACCATGTGCCATTCCAATTTCTAAACCTCTTAATACAGAAGAAAGACCTGGTCTATAAGCCGGTAAATTTCCTAAAATAGCACGAGTTGCAGCGGATGTCGTAATAGGCGTTGATAAATGACCTACGAAAGGATCATTTTTATACGGTTTTACAAAATTTGCCATAATGAATATTTTAATTTAATCTTATAAACTTAATTATATCTATAAAAAGCTATTTAATCTAAATGTTTTAAAATTAAATTAGTTGCTTACCGCGGCGATATTGTAAATAAGCGGCTACGAATAAACCGGCTATTGTAACCGGAATCATACCTAAAACAATTCCAAAAAGAAATGGTTCAATCATCGTTTTATACTTAATAATAATTATACATAATATATTATAACTATAATTCGTTAAAATTCTACTAAAAAATAAAAAAATTTGTGCTTATTGTACGGGACTGACGGGACTCGAACCCGCAACTTCCGCCGTGACAGGGCGGTGCTCTAACCAATTGAACTACAATCCCATCTATTATCAATACTTATTGTAGCGAAAATATTTTATTTGTCAATAGGAGAGAAAGGGATTCGAACCCTCGGTATCCTTAATAGATACAACAGATTAGCAATCTGCCGCTTTCGACCACTCAGCCATCTCTCCTTAATTAGCTGTTAACATACCGATATTAGCAAAAAAATTTTAATAGTTCAATTATTTTTATTTGTATATAATAATTGTTATGACTTTATAGTCAAACTTATGTTTAAAAAATAATCGAAATTATGACAACTATCCTAGTTTCTAAGTTACCGGAAGCTTTTGCGGTTTTTAGTCCAGTCGTTGACGTATTACCAGCAATTCCTATATTTTTCCTACTACTTGCTTTTGTTTGGCAAGCATCAATAGGTTTTAGATAAGGATATAATTTTTATTTATGTAATTATAGCAATTACTATTTTAAAAAACATTTAGCGTAAAATAATTATATTAAGTTTATATCAACAAAATAAAATATTATGTCAGGTGGTTCTACTGGTGAGCGTCCATTTTCGGACATTATCACAAGTGTTCGTTACTGGATTATTCATAGCATTACAATCCCATCGTTATTTGTTTCAGGTTTTCTTTTCATCGCAACAGGTTTAGCTTACGATGTTTTTGGAACACCTCGTCCAGATGAATATTTTACACAAGATCGTCAACAAATCCCATTGGTTAATGATCGCTTTAGTGCAAAACAAGAGCTTGAAGATTTAACTAGAGGCTTATAATTTAAGGGAAGTTTTATTATGTTAAAAAATACAAATCAACCAGTTGCTTATCCAATTTTTACATTCCGTTGGTTAACAATTCATGCACTAGCAGTTCCTACAGTTTTCTTTTTGGGAGCGATTACATCAATGCAATTTATTCAAAGATAGGAGTATAAAAATAATATGTCAGGTCCTAATCCGAATAGACAGCCTGTAGAATTGACCCGTACATCACTATATTGGGGTTTACTTCTTATTTTTGTATTAGCTGTTCTATTTTCAAGTTATTTCTTTAACTAATTTTTAGGAGAGAATTTTTATGGCAGGTACAGGTCGAATTCCATTATGGTTAGTTGCCCTTGTTGGTGGTTTAGCTGTAATTGCAATGTTATCCCTTTTTATTTATGGCTCATACTCAGGTTTAGGTTCTTCACTTTAAATTAAAAATATATTTGATTTGAGAAAATTTTGAGGTAATCGATACGAATTTCTACACTGCACAATTGACTATATACAGAAATTCGTATCGACAAATTCTACATTTGTGAATAATTCTGCAGTTGTGAATAATTCTGCAGTGGCAAAAATTTAGGGATTGACGTATAAGTAAAAATATGTTACTGTATTGAATGTTCGTATTAATAAAGGAAAAATATAAATGGTTATTGGTTTTGTGTTTAATGGTAATTCAAAGTCTTTTGACGAGGCTTTTGACAGTAGTGTAGGGTTTTTTACAAAGGTTCTTGACTGTGGTGTAGAGTTTTTTACAAAGGTTCTTGAGGTTCTTGTTACTAATGGTCGATTTCTGGCAGGCCAGATGATAAGTCGTGGTTTCGCTTGGTTTACAATTCGTTATCCAGAAACTTATCAGAATATTTTGATGCGTTTCCAGGGTTTACGTGTAGTTGCTTGTGAAGTTGCTAGACAAGTTTATTTATACATTCATGATATTGTTTTAAGTTTAGACATTCACATTCCTGGGAGTGTTTTAAGTATTCCTGGGAGTGTTTTAAGTATTCCTGGGATTGTTTTAGGCTTTTCTGGAGCCTTTGTTAACGAGATACTAACCCTTGCTTGGGTTATAGTAAATCTTTACATTATAGCTGTCGAGTTTAGGTTTTTGTTGAATTGGTGCCTCAACGTGAACCCTTTCTATGAGCCGTTCTTGTCTTTGTGGGCATGGACAAACCCCGTGTTCTGCTTTGGTAGAACATTTTACCCCAAGATATTCAGTTTTGACATTGCTCCTATAGTGAATTTTCAAGCGCTTTACCTGGTTCAAGAGAAATTAGGAAGTTTGATAAAAGATTTTAGTAATGGTTTACCGCCGGGCAATTAGTAAAAATCCGAAAAGCAAAATTATGCTTTATTCGGGTGGTGCAGATAAATATTAAAAAATTCGTTTTTTAAAAAAAAATATTTTTTTTTAAAAAACGAATAAAAAGTGTTAATCTATTTTATAAATTATAATTTTAAAAACTACTAAAGGCTAATTCAAAATAGTTTATTGATTTAGTCAATTGGACGCATCGATAATACTGGTTCGTTTTCACGGTTAATACCTTTTTCGAAACCTGCTGCAGCTGCACGTGCACGTCCTGAATGCCACCAGTGACCAACAAGTAGGAAGAACGCGAAGAACCAATGTGAACATGTTAACCATGAACGGGGAGAAACATAATTAAATGAATTAATTTCTGTTGCTACACCACCTACCGAATTTAAAGAACCTAATGGTGCATGAGTCATATATTCTGCTGCACGGCGTTCTTGCCATGGTTGAATATCGTTACGGATTTTATTAATATCTAGTCCATTTGGACCACGAAGAGGCTCTACCCACGGTGCACGTAAATCCCAAAAACGCATCGTTTCTCCACCAAAAATGATCTCACCTGAAGGAGAACGCATTAAATATTTACCTAAACCTGTTGGACCTTGTGCAGATGCTACATTAGCACCTAAACGTTGGTCACGAACTAGGAAGGTGAATGCTTGAGATTGAGATGCTTCTGGACCTGTTGGACCATAAAACTCACTTGGATAGGCTGTATTATTATACCAAGCATAAGTTGCTGCTGCAAATCCCATTAATGAAAGTGCTGCTAGACTGTATGAAAGGTAAGCTTCACCTGACCAAACGAAGGCACGACGTGCCCATGAAAATGGTTTGGTTGTAATATGCCAAATACCACCCGAGAGGCATAATGCACCTACCCAAATATGTCCACCAACAAGATCTTCCATGTTATTTACTGCAATAACCCAACCGTCACCACCAAACGGTGAACGAAGAACATAACCAAAAATTACTAATGGATTTAATGTTGGGTTTGTAATAAGGCGTACATCACCTCCACCTGGTGCCCAAGTATCATAAATACCACCGAAATACATAGCTTTTGCAACTAAAAGGAATGAACCTAGTCCAAGAAGAAATAAGTGAATACCTAAAATCGTTGTCATCTTATTTTTATCACGCCAGTCATAACCAAAGAATGGGAATGATTCCTCAAGTGTATCAGGTCCAATTAATGAGTGGTAGATACCACCAAAACCTAAAATTGCTGATGAAATTAAATGAACAACACCGACTATAAAGTATGGGAATGTATTAATAATTTCACCACCTGGTCCAACACCCCAACCTAGCGTCGCTAAATGTTGTAATAAAATACAACCTTGTTCATAAAGTGGTTTTTCAGGGATATAATGTGAAACTTCAAATAAAGTCATTGCGCCACACCAAAAGACCATAACACCAGCATGCGCAACATGTGCGCCTAATAATTTACCTGAAACATTGATTAAACGTGCGTTGCCTGACCACCAAGCAAAACCAGTAGACTCGATATCTCTACCACTTACATTATTAAAGGGCGTTTCCACGTGGTAAAACCTCCTCAGGGAATACAAAATTTTCATGCGGCTGATCTTGCGCTGCCATCCATGCACGGATACCTTCATTTAAAAGAATATTCTTTGTATAGAATGTCTCAAATTCTGGATCTTCTGCGGCTCTAAGCTCTTGTGATACAAAATCATAAGCACGCAAGTTTAAAGCTAAACCAACAACTCCAATTGCACTTGTCCATAAACCCGTTACTGGAACAAATAGCATAAAAAAGTGTAACCAACGTTTGTTAGAAAATGCTACACCAAAAATTTGTGACCAAAAACGATTAGCCGTAACCATTGAATATGTTTCTTCCGATTGAGTTGGAGTAAAAGCACGGAAAGTGTTTGCAGCATCACCATCTTCAAATAGTGTATTTTCAACTGTTGCACCATGAATAGCGCAAAGTAATGCACCCCCAAGAATACCTGCTACACCCATCATATGGAAAGGATTTAATGTCCAATTATGGAAACCTTGTAAGAAAAGTAAGAAACGGAAAATTGCTGCTACACCAAAACTAGGTGCAAAGAACCAGCTTGCCTGTCCTAAAGGATAAATAAGGAAAACTGAAACGAAAATTGAAATAGGACCTGAGAATGCAATTGCATTATAAGGACGAATTCCAACTAAACGAGCAATCTCAAACTGGCGTAAACAGAAACCAATTAAGCCAAATGCGCCGTGTAAAGCAACAAATGTCCAAAGACCACCAATTTGACACCAACGTGTAAAGTCACCTTGTGCTTCTGGACCCCATAATAAAATAAGTGAATGACCCATACTATTAGCAGGTGTAGAAACTGCTGCAGTTAGGAAATTACAACCCTCTAAATATGAACTTGCTAAACCATGTGTATACCATGATGTTACAAATGTCGTCCCAGTCAACCAACCACCTACAGCTAAATAAGCAGTCGGGAATAGTAAGATACCTGACCAACCAACGAATACGAAGCGATCACGCTTTAACCAGTCATCAGCTAAATCAAAAATACCACGCTCTTTATTTTGACCAATTGCAATAGTCATATTCTAATAATTGCCGAAGCATGTAACTACGTAAGTGAATTTATTACACTTTTCTTAACATCTAACTAACATTGAATTATAAATTGTTTTTATGATATATGTAAAATAAATTTTTACCTACAAAAATACTTGTTGTTTTAGAAAAAGTAATATATAGTTAAATCAAAATAATCTATGAATATTATGTTAAAAATGAGGTTTAAACGTTGTGGACGAAAAAGACAACCTACGTATCGGCTTGTGATAATGCCGGTAACATCAAAGCGTGATGGAAAAGCACTTCAAGAACTCGGTTTTTATAATCCAATAACAAAAGAACTGAAATTAGATGTGGAAAATATTGTCACAAGTTTAAATGTTGGGGTTCAACCGACAAAAACAGTAAAAAATTTACTGTTAAAAGCGAAAATTATTGAAAAATAAAAGATTAAGTTAGGTAAATTATTTAGGCTATAATGATGATATAGGAAACAGTAAATCTTTAGATTTCCTAATCGTCTAATAGTTAGTTGTTATTTATTTAAATTAGGAAAGTTAATTTATTATATGAGTTTTGATATAGAAACGCCTTCACCATATTTTGGTGGTAGCACAGGTGGATGGTTAAGAGCCGCAGAAGTTGAAGAAAAATATGCAATTACTTGGACTAGCCCAAAAGAGCAAGTTTTTGAAATGCCTACTGGTGGAGCTGCAATCATGCGTTTAAATGAAAACTTACTGTATTTAGCTCGTAAAGAGCAATGCTTAGCACTCGGAACACAATTAAGAACATTTAAAATTAGCAACTATAAGATATATCGTATCTTCCCAAGTGGAGAAGTTCAATATTTGCACCCTAGAGATGGTGTTTTTCCAGAAAAATTAAATGAAGGAAGAATTAGAATTAATACTAAAAATTTCTCAATTGGTAAAAACCCAAATCCTATTAAAGTAAAATTTACGGGCAAAGGAACATTTGACGATTAGATAAGTTATCAATTATAAAACTTAGAACGTCTTGACAAAGACTTAAATTTCAATTAACATATTTGTTGTATGTTTAAAGTTTAAGTTTTTATACATTAGAAGCTAGTACGGAGAGATGGCAGAGTTGGTCGATTGCGTCTGATTTGAAATCAGATGAATCTTACGGTTCCGAGGGTTCGAATCCCTCTCTCTCCTTATAATTCTTTTTAACTAAATAGATAAAAAATTAGTTAGTCGTTTGAGTTAGAATATTTGTACTGACTTCGCTCTTTTTTAACACTAATAGATCCAATCGTAAATCACGTATACGTAGTTATATTAAAAGTTTATCTAAATATGTAACCGAGACGAAAAAATTGCAGAGGCGATTATCTAATTTTAAAAATAATGAGGTTAGTCAAAGATCTGAAAATTTAGAAAAAGAGACCTCAAAAGGGTATGCTGAATAAGGAAAAGTTAAAGAATAGTTAGAAATTATTTACCCTTGGAAAGAGTATATCTCAAAAATTTCAGGTAAACTAAAATTTGATGTGTTTACGCTAGTGCAATTTACCTCTTCGAGACGAACAATAAGACGATAACGTGGTGCAGATTGATCAATTGAAACAACTTTAACGACTTCTTGAAACTAATAAGATTGTTCCTAAATCATAGAACATGTCCTCGGAAAACGTCTATGCGTCTTTCAGGATACGCTATTCTCTTCAATTGAAGTAGCTACCTGTATTATACCTGTATTATACCTGTATTATACCTGTATTATATACCTGTATTATACCTGTATTATATACCTGTATTATACCTGTATTAATAATACTAATTTTATTTTTAAAGTATAATTCAACAGAATTAAAAATTATTATTGAACTACGAATATGTGGTATTAAAAAAAAAAAGCTCATTAAATTACAAAAACATTTAAGTGGCATTAAAAATATGCCAAGTATGCCTAATGTTTTAATTGTAACTAATCAACGTCTATATACAACTTAAAAAATTTAATTTAGGATTTATATAAAGATTACGAAATAATACGTGCATCTAATTTAGCTTTATTTATATTTTGCGTTATAATATTTTTATTGTTATTATAAAATTATATATATAAATATGACATCAAATTTATCTTCATTTGTTTTTAGTTTAATTGCTGGTGCTTTCGTTTTAACTGCTATCGCAGCAGCCGTTATTTGGGTAAGTTCAAATGATCAATTAACTCGTGTTTAAAAAAATGATAAACATAGGGTTCGGTCCAAATATTTTATTGGGTATCTTTATTATTTTAGCCGTCTTAAGTTTATATTTTTTAAGAACAATTAAATATGATTTATCACGCGATATCGATATATTTTTTACAACGTTGGGCTTAATTTATAGTTCGATTTTGATTGTTCATGGTTGGCGTCTTGATCCGATTTTATTGTTTGGTCAAATTCTAATAATTATTACATTATTAGCAATTGGTTGGGAAAATATTAGATTACGTGGTTTAGTAGCTAATAAAGATAATTCTTTAAAAAAAGATTGACTATAAAATTAAAAATTTTCTAGAGTTCATATTATATTAGACGATTTTTTAAATGGGCAGTACTGGATTCGAACCAGTGACCATCTGCTTGTAAGGCAGACGCTCTACCACTGAGCTAACCACCCTATTTTATTATACTAATCTTAACACTTAAAAACAACTTTTGTAAACCTTTTACTAGTTTATATTTATGTGTGATTCGTTGAAATTTCGATTTTTCACACATAAATTTATTTTATAAGTTACCTTTTTTAAGCGCTAGTAGAAGGATTACCACAGGTCCTGATAATAAAATTATTGCTGATGAAAGTAATTGTCCAACAACTTGTAAGTTAAACATTATGATGTCCTTTAAATTATTATTTATTCAATAAAATATCCAAAAATGTAAATTAGGTTTACCTACCTTAATATATATCATATTTTGTTGAAAGTAAATAAAATTTTATGGTTTTATAAAAAATAAAATTATGATAAGATTGGAGAAATGGGTTGCTAACTCAATGGTAGAGTACTCGGCTTTTAACCGATAAGTTCTGGGTTCAAATCCCAGGCAACCCAATTATATTTAACGTTATTACCTTAATGTTAAAAAATATTATTGAACTATAATAACACTAAAGTATATTATACATAGTAATGCAAATTAAAAAAGATTTAGACCAATTGATAAGTATTTTACCACCTTCAATTCAAACTAAAATTCAAAAACATTCTAGAAAACAGGCTTTGCTTGAAATTATTCTTGATTTAGGACGTCGTCCTGAAGCTCGTTTTCCAGCTCATACCGAGTATTTATCTCCGAAGTTGATTACCTGGCAAGATTTGGATTATTCGGTTAAATGTTTGAGTCAGTTTACTGATGATAACCGTGCAGGAATCGAAAGAACTTTGCATCGAATTAGTTGTATTCGAAATCGTGAAGGACTAATTATAGGTCTAACTTGTCGTGTTGGTCGTGCTATCTATGGAACAATAAATATTATTAGGGATCTCCTGGAATCGAAAAAATCAATCTTAGTTTTAGGACGTCCAGGTGTAGGTAAAACTACTATGATTCGTGAAATTGCACGTGTTATTGCTAATGAGATGGATAAACGAGTCGTTATTATTGATACTTCAAACGAAATTGCTGGTGACAGCGACGTCCCTCATGTGGGTATTGGACGAGCGCGTCGAATGCAAGTATCACATAGTAATCTGCAACATAACGTAATGATTGAAGCTGTTGAAAATCATATGCCGGAAGTAATTATCATTGATGAAATTGGTACAGAGCTTGAAGCTTTAGCTGCACAAACTATTGCTGAGCGTGGTGTTCAATTAATTGGAACTGCTCATGGAAGTTTTCTTGGAAGTTTAATTAAAAACCCAACTCTTTCAGATTTAGTTGGTGGTATTCAGTGTGTAACTTTAAGTGATGAAGAAGCACGCCGAAGAGGGAGCCAAAAAACGATTCTCGAACGAAAAGGCTTACCAGCTTTTCAAGTAGCAATTGAATTGAATGCTCGTAATTCCTGGACAATTCATGAACAAGTTGAGAATTCAATTGATTTTTTACTTCAGGGTTTACAACCGAAATTACAAGTTAGAAATATTGAAAATTTATATTTAACAAAAATTTTATTAACTAAATATATAACGAATAATTTTTCGGGTTTAGCTCAAGAAATCGTAAATAAAAATTGGCGTCGTAAAACCGTTAAATTATCAAGCTCTGATTATAAGGTTTTAAAACCAATCTTAATGAAAAGAACAAATATTTTTGAGCGTGTTAAATCAGGATGCATTTTAAAGCCTAAACCGAAAAGAAAATTAATACCTTCATATTATATCTATCTTTATTCGGTATCATCTTATAATTTCTTAAACCTTTCAAGATTGTTAAAAATAAATTTAATAATTACAGATGACTTAAAAATGGCAGATTATATTATTGGCTTAAAATCGCATTTTAAAAATAACCGAAAGATTTTAGAATTTGCGTTTACTCATGATGTTAATATTTTGTATTTAAAACAAAATAATATAAATGAGATGAATCAGATTTTATTAAACTCAATAACTTTTCAAATTCAATAATTAACTTTTCTTTTACAAATTCTAAAATTTGTATAAGAAATTTTTTATTACTCTAGCTCAAAAACTTGATTAAATACTTGTGATACCTTATCACCTGAATCAATTGTTTCTAGTGGGTCTTTACGTAAACGGTGACGTAAACATAGAGTTATGATTTTTTTTATATCCTCAACTTCTACCGTTGTACGATTATTATAAGCTGCGTATGCTTTGGCTGCTCGGTTCGTTACAATATCACCACGTAAACCATCAACATCTAAAATGCTACAAATTTCTGAAATTTTAACACGTAAATTGTACTCGATTTCCATTGTTGGTAATAATTCTTGAGCATCTGTAATACGTTTTGTTACTGCTTCTTGTTGATCTTTATACTTATCAAGCCATTCCTGAGGATTAAGATCAAATGAAGTTCGTTCTTCAACAATTCTTACTCGTAAAATGGGATCCTTTACAGTTCTAATTTCAGCGTGCATACCAAATCGATCTAGTAGTTGAGGTCGTAATTCTCCCTCCTCCGGATTACCCGATCCAACAAGAACAAATCTAGCGGGGTGACGGATTGATATGCCCTCCCGTTCTACTGTATTCCATCCTGATGCAGCTGAATCTAAAAGAATATCAACCAAGTGATCGTCTAATAAATTTACCTCATCAACGTAAAGTATTCCACGATTTGCTTTTGCTAATAATCCTGGTTCAAATGCTTTAACACCTTCTGTTAGTGCTTTTTCAATATCAATAGTTCCGCACACCCTATCTTCAGTCGCACCAAGTGGAAGATCTATCATTGGAATTTTAATTCCTTCAGTTTCTAATTTTTCGTTATTACGGTAACGAGCTAAAACTTCTGCACTCATTAATTCTAGATCAGTTGGATGTGAGTTAAAAGGATCACCTTTGACTATATCAATTTTAGGAAGTAAATCAGCTATCGCTCTAATTGTTGTTGATTTTCCAGTACCACGGTCACCCATAATCATAACCCCACCAATTTTTGGATCAATTACGTTTAATTGAAGTGCTAATTTCATTTCTTCTTGGCCAATAATTGCACTAAAAGGAAAGATAGGTAAGTTTGTTTTTTTAGTCATATCTTAATTATTTTTATTTAGTTAAGTTTTTTAAATCGATAATTCATTTAGAGTATGGATTATAATCGAACATTAAATTTTAATCTGTAAAGATATTAAAGAAAAACATTTAAGTTTTAACGAAAATAATCCAAAGAATTAATCATTTAATGCCGTTCCAAGTCTAATAGCTAAAAGAGAAGGGATAATCGCTATGGCAAGTGCGAATAAAATTTGTGAATCACTAAGCATTTTTTTAGTTAGGTTATAAATTAAATGTACAAATATAAATTTTAGTAGTAATAATCTACTCAAAACAATTATACACGTAGATATTACATAATTCATTTTTAATTTAACTAAAAAAAGTTTTTAGGTTTTATTCAAATAGCTTTACTTTTCATTTTGAGTATTTTCCTCGCAATCCCATATAATAATATATACTACTACAATTGCAAAATAGTAAATTTTTAAAATATTCCAAGGTATAAGAATTATCATGTTAGATTTTTAAATCGATACTTCATTTTAATTCTGAACTATACTCGAACGTTAAAACTATGTCAACAACAACAAAATGACGAATGCCTGTCTAAGATCTTTCGTCTGCTCGCAAAGCGTAATAATGAAGATTATAAGTACTAATATTTCTTAAATAATATTTAAGTTTTGGCGAGAATAACGAAAAGATTAGTTATTTAATGCTGTTCCAAGTCTAATAGCTAAAAGAGAAGGGATAATCGCTATGGCAAGTGCGAATAAAATTTGTGAATCACTAAGCATTTTTTTTTAGTTAAATTGTAAATTTTAGTAGTGATAGGATACTCAAAATAATTATACATGTAGATGTTATATAATTTATTTTAAATTTTAAAATAAATTTTTTATTTAAATAAATTTTTCGAAAGTAACTTTAGAGCTAAAGCTTTTTTCGCTATTTAGATTTGAGGTTAAATATAAAGAGTTGAATGTAATGGTAAAGTAACAATTAATTATTGGAGTTTTTTAATACGATTCTCAATTTACTGAGCATCTTCTTTTAAACAGCCGCATATAAATAAATACATAAACTAATAGGTTCTAAAACTAGGCTATTGCTAAACTTAGAATTATGTTAGTACCCTCGCGATTCTAAAATTAATAAACGAATTAAAATCTCAGCGGTTTCATTTTTTTATAATATCTGCTGAGATTTTATCTTTTAACTTGTTTTTTTGGTTATTCCTTATCAACTGACACGACCATAAGAAATTTACAAGAAACCAAAATTTCATGCTATTTATATATGCACGTTTATAGTGCTGAAATAACGCAAAAAATGTTAAAAATTAACGAGATTTTTCGCTATTTAAGATTAAATTTGATCAGATAATAAATATAACGCTAAATTTGTCTCCATTTAAGCAAATGAAGTTGTTATGCTGATGATTATTGATTGAACGTTTTCCGTATAATTCTTAATTTGCTCAGCATCGTCTTTTTCAACAGCCGTATTTAAATCATTAATTAAAATATTAAGTTCCGAAATTTTGTTCTTTTGACTTTCTAAGATAGAAGTACCAAGATTTTCAATTTGCTTATTTGTATTATAAATTAATAAATCCGCAGCATTTTTTGCCAAGATTAACTCACTAGGCTTTTTATTTTCTTTCACGAAGGATTTTGCCTCTTGAACCATTTGAGTAATATTTGAAAAAGATTTTGCTTTTTCAACTATTCGATCATCATTTGAGAAAGATTCTGCTTTTTGAACCATTCGGTCATCATTTAAGAAAGATTCTGTTTCTTGAACTATTCGATCAACAGCAAACTCTAATAATTTCGCTGATCCTTCAATTACAATTGAAGTTTCTAAACCTGTTTTACGATAAGCTTGTGCACAAACCGTCAAAATTCCATTAGCATCTATATCGAACGTTACTTCAATTTTTAGTACGTTTATTGGAACAGAAGAAATTCCATCTAGGTTAAAAATAACCTAAGCTTTTATTATCAGTTGCAAATTCACGTTCACCTTGTAAAACATGAATTTGAATACTAGTTGGATTATCTTGAAAAAGAGAAAAAAAATTTGATCTTTTGATCGGTACCGTCGTGTTACGTCTAATAATCTTAACCATCGATCTTCCACGCGTTTTAACCCCTAAAGACCCTGAAACAATGGTTGTTTTAGGTGATTTATTAAACTTTGATAAAAAAGCTCTAAATCCGGCTAGACTTAAACTTACTAAGCAAACTGTTATAAACATCCAAGTTATGCAATTTAAATATATAAAGTATAAACATATTATATATACATATTGAAAAAATAGTATAAATTTTAATAAAAATAATCCAAAGAATTAATCATTTAATGTCGTTCCAAGTCTAATAGCTAAAAGAGAAGGGATAATCGCTATGGCAAGTGCGAATAAAATTTGTGAATCACTAAACATTTTTTTTAGTTAAATTGTAAACTTTAGTAGTGATAGGATACTCAAAATAATTATACATGTAGATGTTATATAATTTATTTTAAATTTTAAAATAAATTTTTTATTTGAATAAATTTTTTGAAAGTAACTTTAGAGCTAAAGCTTTTTTTGCTATTTAGATTTGAGGTTAAATATAAAGAGTTGAATGTAATGGTAAAGTAACAATTAATGATTGGAGTTTTTTCATACAATTCTCAATTTACTGAGCATCGTCTTTTAAACAGCCGCATATAAATAAGTACATAAACTAATAGGTTCTAAAACTAGACTATCGCTAACCTTAAAATTATGTTAGTACCCTCGCGATTCTAAAATTAATAAACGAATTAAAATCTCAGCAGCTTCATTTTTTTATAACATCTGCTGAGATTTTATCTTTTAACTTGTTTTTTTGGTTATTCCTTATCAACTGACACAACCATAAGAAATTTACACGAAACCAAAATTTCATGCTATTTATATATGCAAATTTATAGTGATGAGGCAACGCAAAAAATGTTAAAAATCAATTAAATTTTTCGCTGTTTAAAATTAAACATCAAGAGTTTGATCAAATGAAGATGAGTTCGTTTCACTTGTTATGCTAATCATTATTGATTGGACTTTTTCCGTACAATTCTTAATTTGCTCAGCATCGTCTTTTTCAACAGCCGTACTTAGATCATTGATTAAAATATTAAGTTCCGAAATTTTGTTCTTTTGACTTTCTAAGATAGAAGTATCAAGATTTTCAATTTGCTTATTTGTATTATGAATTAATAAATCCGCAGCATTTTTTGCCAAAATTAACTCACTACGCTTTTTATCTTCTTTCGCGAAAGATTCTGCCTCTTGAACCATTCGATCAATATCAAACTCTGATAATTTCGCTGACCCTTCGATTACAATTGAAGTTTCTAAACCTGTTTTACTATCTTGTGCACGAACGGTCAAAATTCCATTGACATCTATATCAAACGTTACTTCAATTTTTGGTACGTTTCTTGGAGCAGAGGCAATTCCATCAAGTTTAAAATCACCTAAACTTTTATTATCAGTTGCAAATTCACGTTCACCTTGTAAAACATGAATTTGAACACTAGTTTGATTATCTTGAGAAGTAGAAAAAAATTCTGATTTTTTGGTTGGAACCGTTGTGTTACGTCCAATAATTTTAGTCATTACTCCTCCAAGCGTTTCAACACCTAAGGATAATGGAGTAACGTCTAATAAAAGAATATCACGAACTTCACCAGACAAAACTCCACCTTGTACAGCTGCTCCAATTGCAACAACTTCGTCTGGATTAACAGATTGATTGGGAGTTTTCCCTGTTAAATCTTTAACTAATTCACGAACCGCAGGAATACGTGTGGAACCTCCAACTAATACAACTTGATCCAATTTAGTTTTGTCTAATCGGGCATCTTTTAAAGCCTGTTCTACCGGAATACGACAAGCTTGTATAAGTTTCACCGAAAGTTTTTCAAATAATTCTCGTGTTAATTTAGTTTCAATATGTTTCGGACCAGTTTCTGTACCGGTAATAAATGGAAGATTAATTGTAGTTTCAGTTAAAGTCGATATTTCTATTTTAGCTTTTTCAGCAGCTTCATTTAAACGTTGCATTGCTTGGTTATCACCTTTTAAAGATAATCCTTCAGCTTTTTTAAACTCCTTTAAAAGATGATCAACAATGACTTTATCAAAATTATCGCCCCCTAAACGTGTATCACCTGAAGTTGAAAGTACTTCAAAAATACCATCACCAACTTCTAAAATTGAAACATCGAATGTTCCACCACCTAAATCAAAAACAAGAATTAACTCATTTGCTCTTTTATCTAAACCATAAGCTAAAGAAGCGGCTGTTGGTTCATTTATAATACGTAAAACTTCTAAACCGCCTATTTTTCCAGCATCTTTTGTAGCTTGACGTTGAGTATCATTAAAATAAGCAGGGACGGTTAAAACTGCTTGGGTTACGGGATTTCCTAGGTAAGTTTCAGCGTCACCGGTAAGTTTACGTAAAATCTGAGCCGAAATTTCTTCAGGTGTAAAGACTTTTTTTAAATTACTGCAGTTAATTTTAAAACTATCGGATTCTTCAATTAAGGTATAAGAAACCTCTTTTAAATCTGATGTTAAATCTTTTGGATTTGCTCCGATAAAACGCTTGACTGAGTAGAATGTGTTGTCATAATTAATAACTGCTTGACGTTTCGCAATCTGACCAACCAATAAGTCGCCCTTTTTAGTATAAGCAACAACAGAGGGTGTAGTTCGTAATCCATTACTGTTTGGGATAACCGTTGGTTGTGTTCCTTCGATAACTGCAACGACAGAATTTGTCGTTCCTAAATCAATACCTAAAACTTTTTGCATGTACTTTATGATATTTATTACTATAATTTATAGAACACTTATAGCAATCAGAAAATATTATATAAAAAAATTATGAGAATTTTATCACTCTGGACAACGATAGAGCGTTTACCATTTATTATTTGTATTATTTGGAATAATTTTTGGTTATATTTTTTCAATGCCAGTAATGGCAGAATCTGCCGTTACTAAATCAATACCTAAAAATTTTTGCATAAAATCTATGGTATTTTTTATTCTACTGTTATCTCACATATACTTATTAAAACTATCTTAAACATATTAAAATATTTATAATTTACGATAACCAAAAAGGTTTTAAAGATAACATTATACTATTTATAATAATACATCTTGTAATAATACATCTGACTGGGTTTGAACCAGTGTAAAACGGATTATGAGTCCGGTGCCTAACCACTCGGCCACAGATGCAAATGGAACTGGTGGGAATTGAACCCACGTGCAATTTAAAAGACTTAAAAAATCATTCACAAGTTTAGTTCACCGAAGAACATAATGAGTATCAATTATCTTAACCATAAGGAGCAATTAAATTTGTATAAAATATTAAAAAAAATACGCTATATTACAAAAAGGTTAAGCAAAAGCTAGGACTCTTTGATTATAAAATAAGTTTTTGATAACAATTATTTTTTTAACGATTATACGGATCGAAAATCCGACTTGCTTAAAAAAGTTTTTTTAAAATTGTCGACACCAATTCAGTCCCAAAAACTAGAATTAAAAAATATACTTTGAAAAATTTAATACTACCTTGAGTAGAAAGGGATTCGAACCCTCAGTCTCTAGGGTCGGGGCCTAGTGCTTTATCCATTTAGCTATCTACTCATAAAATTATGGCTATTTATAGTGTTGATTTAAGAGAAAATGATTCATGAAAACTATAAAGTTTAACTAATTGTTCTTATAACCTAGTATACTACAATCTATGTATTCGTAAAGGTTAAAATTGCTTAGTTGATTTTTAGTTTATATTTATAGGTTAGACTTAACTGTTCAAATACGAATTTTTGAAAGCTTTGTTATCAAATTTGTTTGATTTGAAAGTAATATTTCATACATAATTAAGATAATGAGAAGACCTACAAAAATCTGTATCAGTAGGAAAAGAATAAATTAAAAACGCGTTTAAATTTCGTAAATTTAAGTTTAATAGCGTTAGACACTGAAATACTAAATATCTAAATATCAAATAAACAAAAAAAAATTATAATATTAGTAAGGTAAGCCAACTAAGATGGTTTATCATATCAAAGAGCATCCTGATACAGGCTCAAAAGCGATTGGTGGAGTAATACCAGCATTAAAAGGTTTTAGTAAAGGTAGAGTCTACTCTCGTACGAAACTCAAAGGAAACAGTGAATAAAATCTTGGGTAAAATCAAACAAGAACAACTAAGAAAAAATTATAAAATTAGCAAAAAAAATTAGGTTTCTAACTCCAAACGCATTGGAGAACATTGCAGACACTGAAAATGATAATCTTGATGTCTTTGTCGAGTTAGAGGATGGTTATACTTGTATAGTAATAGTAAGAACAGCAAAAAATTTGGAATCCTTGACGAACAAGGGAAATAGAAACTTTTTTGGCCCAACCTATCCGTTTATAATTGTTAAAAAGATAACGAAAGAGATTATTGAAAAAACGATTCAAGCCTACGCACAAGAGTATAATGGATATTAGTTGAAATTATATCATTTTGCAGGTAAAATTGATATGTCGGTATTTGATAAACTACAAGCTAAACATGAAGAATATCTAAAAAAAATAGATTAGTTAGATAATTTCTAAATTTTCAAGTAATTTAGGAATTAATATTAGGGTTTCTATTGAAAAGGCTTTTTCAAATTTAAAATTATTTTAACTGTTTATAGGACTTTGTGTGTCGAATAATTTCATATTTGATGGAATATCGTTTGAATTGAAATAAACTATTTTGATCTCTACTTTCATAATATTTCTTCAAGGAAATTTTTCCATCTTGATTGAATTGAAAGCCTTTTTCAATATCTTCTCAGCCTCAGCGAGATTTCTTAAAGTGGTGAAATTTAGACCATTTTGGGATTAATTCTGCTCTAAGGGTAGATTGTACGGCCGACTCTGAAAAGAAAAGTATTTTCTAAATTTATCTAACTCTTCAAAAATAAATGGCTTTAAAATTTTTAAACTAAAACAAATGTTTAAGAATGTTGACAAAATATTAAATGAAATAAAAGAATGCTTACAACGTTTTAGTTTGGAAACAAAAAGTCTAAGAATAAAAAATTCTAATAGAATTGTTTCCTATAAATTCCAACAGCACTCACGAAGATTTAATTAATATTCGAATTAACTTTTTTAAAAAACTTAAAAAAAAAATTTAATATCGAACGTTTAGGACCGACTGAATACATATTTAGTAATATTAAATAAACTAACGTTCGTTGTTAACGACAATACACTCAGTTGTTAAAATCATACTTGAAATAGAAGTAGCATTTTGCAATGCGGAACGACTAACTTTAGCAGGATCAACAATACCTAATTCATACATATTGCCATAAATGTCTTCTGCTGCGTTATAACCAAACGTAAAATCTTCTTGTTCGATCTTCTCAATAATTAAATAGCTATTTTTACCAGCATTTTCAGCAATTCGGCTTAAAGGCGCAGTTATTGCTTTTGCTAAAATTAATGCACCAATTAATTCATCCTCACGTAAATTTAATTTAGCCCATTGTTTTAAACTTTCAGATAAATGCACGAACATACTACCACCACCAGGTACAATACCCTCCTCAACAGCTGCACGTGTAGCATTAATAGCGTCCTCAAGACGTAATTTTTTATCTTTCATTTCAGTTTCCGTGACTGCTCCAACTTTAATAACAGCAACACCACCTGAAAGTTTGGCAATTCTATCCTGTAATTGTTCTTGTTCATAACCGTCATCGGTTAATTTACTTTGCTTACGTAAATTTTCACAGTGTTGTGCAACTAATTTTTCTGTTCCGTAATTTACAATTGTTGTATTATCTTTAGTTACAATAACACGACGAGCTTGACCTAGTTGAGTTAAATTAATATTTTCTAAACTTAAACCAGTATCTTCTGTGATAACCTGGCCTTCCGTTAAAATAGCGATATCTTCTAAAATAGGTCTACGACGCTGACCAAAACTTGGTGCTCGTACCGCGGCAACATTAACAACATTACGTAATTTATTTAAAATTAAAGTAGTTAAAGCTTCTTTTTCAACGTCTGCAGCTATAATTAATAGTGGTCGTTTTGTTCGAGCAACTTGCTCTAAAACGGGAATTAAATCTTGTTTAACGAGAGTAATTTTTTTATCTGTTATTAAAATGTACGGACTTTCAAGAATCGCTTCCATTCGTTCTGGATTTGTAATGAAATATGGTGATATAAAACCCTTCTCAAAACGCATACCTTCAGAAATTTCTAATTCAATTGTCGTTGATTTTCCTTCTTCAAGGGAAATTACGCCGTCTTTGCCTACTTTATCTAAAGCATTAGCAATCATTTCGCCAATTTCAAAGTCATTACCAGCAGAAATTGCTGCGACTTGTGAAATAGCTAATAAATCTTCAACAGGGCGCGAATATTCATTAATATTCGATATTAAAAATTGTAAGGCCTTTTCCATACCAATTTTTAATGAAATTGGATTTGCACCTGCTGTTAAATTTTTCATACCTTCTCGAACCATAGCATATGCTAAAACTGTTGCTGTAGTGGTACCATCTCCTGCAACATCATTAGTTTTAGCCGCCGCTTGTCTTATTAACGCAACACCTGTATTTTGAATATTATCTAAAAGTTCGATTTCTTTAGCAATTGTTACTCCATCGTTTATAATTTGGGGTGAGCCATATTTTTTTTCTAAAACAACGTTTCTACCTTTAGGGCCAAGCGTAACTGACACAGCCTCAACCATAATACTCATACCCTGCATTAAAGCACGACGCGCATCGTCTTTATATAAAATTTTTTTACTCGTCATAATAATAATTTTTTTGTAAACATTTAATAAAGCTAGTTGTAATATTTTATTAAAAAACAGAGTAAAAAACAAGTAAATGATTCTTAATAAAAAACAATTTGTTATATTTACTTGCATAACAAAATGAAATTTGTTATATTTATGTTGGTTAAGCCTGGATAGCTCAGTCGGTAGAGCAGTGGACTGAAGATCCTCGTGTCACCAGTTCGAATCTGGTTTCGGGCATTTAAAAAAGAATTTTAAGTTTCTGTTCTTAGTATGTATGCTATAATCATTTTGTATAGTTAATGACAGCAATCATTTAGTAAAAAAAAATTATAAGGAATTAATAGTGAAACGTTTACTTATATCAGCGTGTATCATTTTTATGATGATTTTTAATAGCCCTAATACTTCTTTTGCAAGTGTTGGTAATCTAGTAGATTGTGATAAATCACCTGTTTTTACAAAACGCCTTAATGCTAGTGTAAAAAAATTAGAGGGTCGTCTAGCAAAATATGAAAGTGGAACTCCACCGTCTTTAGCTTTAGAACAACAAATTAATCAAACAAAAAGTCGTTTTGCTCGTTATAGTGATTCGGGTTTACTTTGTGGCGCTGATGGTTTTCCTCACCTAGTTGCTGATGGTGATTGGGCTCATGCGCCAGAATTTATTATTCCCGGTCTCATGTTTCTTTATACAACTGGATGGATTGGTTGGTCAGGTCGTAAGTATATCCAAACGATCGCAACTACAAAAAATCCTACTGAAAAAGAGATTATTATCGATGTTCCAATTGCTTTAAACATTATGTTCTCTGGTTACTTATGGCCAATTATGGCATGGGGTGAATTCATCAGTGGTGATTTTGTTGCCGAACCAGAAGATATTACGGTCTCGCCACGTTAATCTTTAACTTCTAGCTAGAAATTTTAGTTATTTTATAATTTTTTGATCATAAATAATGAATAAAATTAATTTTATTAAAAAAGTCTTTGTTTTCCTATTGTCGTTTTCTTTCAGCTTTAGTGCTTTAGCAATTGAATTAGATGAAGCAACACGTACAGTTGCCTTAGATTCGGCTGGCAATGGTGTTGTATTAACTCCTGAGCAAGTAAAACGTGGTAAACGTTTATTTAACGCTTCATGTGGTTCATGTCATACTGGTGGTATAACAAAGACAAACCCAAATATTGGTTTAGATCCTGAAGGTTTAGGATTAGCAACACCTAACCGAAATAGTATTGCTGGTTTAGTAGATTATATGAAAAATCCAACAACATACGATGGTTTAGAATCTATTTCAGAAGTTCATCCAAGTATTGCTAGTGCTGATATTTTCCCGAAAATGCGTTCACTATCTGAAGAAGACTTATTTGCTATTGCTGGTCATATTATGATTCAACCGCAAATTATCTCTGAGAAATGGGGTGGCGGTAAAATCTATTATTAATTAATTTTTTAAAAAATATCGAGTATTACTTTATGAATGATTTAAAAACTTATTTGTCGACGGCTCCTGTTTTATTAACAGTTTGGATGTCGCTTACGGCAGGTATGATTATTGAAATCAACCGTTTTTATCCAGATGCACTATATTTTCCGGCTTACTAAAATTTTTATTAGCGCTTAAAATTTAAGGATTGTTTTTTCTATCTATTACAGTAAAATAAGTGCTAGGACTCGAGTATAGTTTATTTTATAAATTCGAAATAGTGTGTCAGAATTTTTTGATAGCAGCACAATTTTGAATTTATGAATGAAAGTATACTTGAGTCTTTTTTTGCTATTTAAAACTTGTTTTTAAGCGTGTTGCCTTACCAGAACGTTTTCTTAAATAATAAAGTTTAGAACGTCTAACTTTAGCTGAACTTTTTATTGTTATATACTCTATTTTTGGCGAATGAAGTAAAAAACATCTTTCAATTCCTATACCTCCCAATATTTTTCTAACTGTTATTGTTTTATTCAAATTACAATTCTTTTTAGAGATTACAACACCCTCATAACCTTGAACTCGGGTTTTCTCACCCTCACGAATTTGTATACCTAATTTCACGCTGTCCCCTATTTGAATATTTGAAAGTTCTTTCTTTAAATACTCTGATTCAACCTTATTAATAATTTCGTTATTTTTAATTCGTTCCATTTTTAGTCTATTTTCAAAGTAATATAGAAACTATACATTAATTAAGAATTATAAAGAAACCCCTAAATTTTTAGCGTCGTTATTTTTTATTCAAGGAAATAGATGATGATCCTTGAACAATATCGAATTTAGTAATGTTTGAACGTTTTACCGAGAAAGCAATTAAAGTTGTTATGCTTTCTCAAGAAGAGTCACGTCGTTTAGGCCATAATTTCGTTGGGACGGAGCAAATCTTATTAGGTTTGATTGGTGAAGGTACCGGTGTTGCTTTTAAAATTTTACGTGATGAAGGTTTAAATTTAAAAGATGCTCGTATGGAAATCGAGCGAATTATAGGTCGCGGTGCTGGTTTTGTTGCAGTTGAAATTCCTTTTACTCCTCGTGCAAAACGTGTTTTAGAAAATAGCATTGAAGAATCACGTGATTTAGGTCATGGTTATGTTGGAACAGAACATCTTCTTTTAGCATTACTAGAAGAGGAAGAGGGTGTTGCCTGGAGTTTAATTGAAGATTTACACGTTGATCTTGCAAAATTACGTGTAGATATCCTACTCGCTATTGGGAAGGATGGTATTGAGTTAAGTATCAGTGCTTTTGGTCAACGACGTAGAGGAGGAGATGACTTTGATGATCCGGATCGCGAACATTCTATCCAAGAATATACAACCAACTTAAGTAAACAATCTCGTGATGGTAAATTAGATCCTGTAGTTGGGCGTATGAAGGAAATTGAAAGAGTCGTACAAATTTTAGTCAGACGTAAAAAGAATAATCCAGTTCTTGTTGGTGAGCCAGGCGTTGGTAAAACGGCGGTTGCAGAAGGTTTAGCTCAGCGTATTTATCAACGTATGGTGCCTGACATTTTACAAGAAAAAGAGATTTTATCTTTAGATATCGGTTTATTACTTGCAGGTACAAAATATCGAGGTGAGTTTGAGGATCGAATTAAGCGTGTAATGGAGGAAGTTCAGTCTTCTACAACTCTTATTTTAGTAATTGATGAACTTCACAATTTAATTGGAGCAGGTGCAGCAGAGGGTGCTGTTGACGCTGCTAATATTCTAAAACCAGCTCTAGCACGTGGTGAATTACAATGTATAGGTGCGACTACTATCGAAGAATACCGAAAACACATTGAAAAAGAGCCGGCACTTGAACGTCGTTTTCAACCAGTAACAGTCCCAGAACCGACAATCGACGAAACTGTGGAAATTCTACGTGGTTTAAGAAATCGTTACGAAAGGCATCATATGCTTAGAATAAGTGACGAGGCTTTAATTGCAGCAGCTACATTAGGTGCCCAATTTATTGCTGATCGTTTTTTACCTGACAAAGCGATTGATCTTATTGATGAGGCGAGTGCACGAGTTCGACTATCTGGATGTGATTTACCAGAAGCAACTAAAGTTCTTGATAGAGAACTACGTGAAAAGATAGTTAATAAAGATGAAGCTATTCGCGATCAAGATTTTGTGGTCGCGAGACTGTGGCGCGATGCCGAAATCGAAATACGTGCACAAATTACAGCTATTTTACAAACTCAAGGTGATTCAAAGACAAATAAAAATTCTGAGCTAAGGGTTGAGGAGGAACATATTGCTGAAATTGTGGCTGCTTGGACAGGAATTCCTGTAAGCAAAGTTTCGAAAACTGAAACGGAAAAATTAGTAAAGATGGAAGAACTTTTACATAGACGTGTAATTGGTCAAGAAGTTGCTGTTGCTGCAATTGCGCGTGCAATTCGTCGTGCTCGTGTAGGATTAAAAAATCCAAATCGTCCTATTGCAAGTTTTATTTTTTCAGGCCCAACTGGAGTTGGTAAAACCGAACTAACTAAAGCATTGGCATCTTTCTTCTTTGGTTCGGAAGATTCAATGGTACGCTTGGATATGTCGGAGTATATGGAACGTCATAATATTGCGAAATTAATAGGATCACCTCCGGGTTACGTTGGCTTTTCGGAAGGTGGTTTGTTAACTGAGCAAGTTAGGCGTAAACCTTACACTGTTGTTCTTTTTGATGAAGTTGAAAAAGCTCATCCTGATGTTTTTAATTTATTATTACAGATTCTTGAAGATGGTCGCTTAACGGATGCCTCAGGTCGTTTAATTGATTTTAAAAATACTCTGATTATCTTAACTTCAAATATTGGTTCAAAAGCTATTGAAAAAGAAGCTGAAAAAGATGATATTGGTTTTGGTTTATTAGATAAAAATGGTCAAAGTCAGGCTTATAAAAAAATGTCTGATGCCGTCCAAGAAGAATTAAAACAATTTTTTAAGCCTGAATTTTTAAATCGTTTGGATGAGATAATTGTTTTCCAACAATTAACTCAAAATGATGTCCGTAATATTGCAGATATTATGATTGATCAATTATGTATACGTTTAAAGTCACAAGGTTTGAATTTAAAGGTCAACGAGAATGTTAAAGATAAATTGGCAAAAGACGGTTTTAATCCAGTTTATGGTGCTCGTCCGTTACGTCGTGTTATTATGAGTTCATTGGAAGATCCCTTAGCGAATTTATTTCTAGAAACACCTTTTAAAAACGGTACTGATCTTTCTGTTGAGTTAGATTCCGAAAATAAAATTAGTATTACTAACACAGGTGTTACACCCATAATAGATGTTACTCCACCTAAAAAAGATAAAGTGAAATCGAAATCACGTCTAACTATAATTCCACCAAAAGAGCGTAAAACATCTTTAGGTTTTTTAAAAGAACGGAAATCAGCAATAACAGTGTAAAATTATATTAAATTCATTAAACTATATACTTAGACATTTATAGGTTTTTTCATTAATTTTAGACTAGCTAATGCATTTCTTAACTAAACTATTTAAGATATACATTAGCTAATGCAAAACTATATCTAATAAGTCAAAATCATCTGTATTAAGAAATGTATCTTTAATATTCATAATATTCAAAAAACCGGTAATAATACAAATATTTCTCTTAGACAAGTCCAAGCCGACTAGCCCGTATTTTCTGTGAATTCCTGTCCAACCAATCAAGTTAAGTTAAACTAGTTTGTTTGATTGCACCTTAACTGCACAAACGTAACAATCGCTATATATATATAGATATTTAGAGTCATTACGGTGGAAAAATGGGCCAAAATAATGTTTTGGCCTTATTTTATAAACAAAAAACCATCATTTAAACATTTTATAGTTTGTAATATTTTTTACATCATTTTGTAACATTTTTTACAAAATTCGATTGTAAAAAATATTACAAAACAATAAAATTAATAAAATTATATTATAGTTTAAATTAAATCACATTAAAAATTACAATAAACTAACTATTTAATATAATTTATTTACGTATTTAATATAATTTATTTATGTATTTAATATAATTAAAATGTAAATTTTAATAATAAACAATAAGTTTAAAATGGTTTATTTACTCGAAAAAACCCTTTATTTATAAAGAGTTTTATTATTATGCTTCTTCAATTATTAATCGAACTGCATTTAAAGTACCAGATACTGTTAATGGATTTCCACCAGTAGCAACACTCACGGCTCTTGATGCTAGTAAGTAACCACACAACAGAGGGTACTTAATCACAGGAGGCGAGCAATCGATTAAAACCTCTTTAACTGCTTCGCAAACTGCATTTACTGGCGTCAACGCGTTGTAGACGCGAAACGAAGTCTTTATAAGTCCAAAGGCATAATACAACGATTGGAGCTTGTTGTATTATGCCTTCAATCATACTCCTCCTCCTGCTAGAAACTCCATTATCAGATCCAATATTCTTTTCCAAAAAGTTGATGAAATCGTATAGATTTAAATAATTATTAAATTTTTAAGTTTTGTAATTCCTGGACTTAAATATTATACATCAATATTAAAAAAGTTCAGAAAAATAAAATAAAAAATTAATTTTATTATAATTTTTTAGGTTATATAACAATTATATTATAATTGTTATATAATTTAATTAAAATAAAAACTCAATAAATATACCACTATACCCAATTGATTTACTCAACATTCGAGATAACGATTCACGAAAACAACATTATGAAAAGTTGATAAAAAATACCGACGAACATAAAAAATTATTACTGCAAGCATATATGGAACTCGCAGAAAAAAATCAATCTAGAGATTGGAAAAAATACACACGATTTTTGAAAATTTTTCCTCAATATTTTGCTACCTCACCGTGTGATTTTTATAACGATGAAGAAATTGAAGTGGTAAAAAAATTATTACTGGATTTAGAAATTAAATTGAATATATTTGACCAAAATAAAACAACCCAATGTATATTTTGGTATATGTTGTTTAATTTCATGACGCCAACGAACTGTGAAATTAAATTAACAACAGCACGTCGAAAATTATTAGCAAAAAAATACTGTAGTAAAAAAGCAGATCTTGAGAGTCGCAGTTTACAAAATGTTTTCCGTAGCCTAGAGAAAAATGGTCTGATTGTGAAAAAATATAAAGATAAGCACACTGTTACTTATGGAATTCCACTAATCGTTGCTACGAGGTCATTTAATGAACAATATGCAGAATTAAATATAGATTATTTGGATTTATTACATGACATTCAAACTCACATGCTCAAAAGCCATTTAAAAAGCCCTGGAGCAAAAATTGATAATGAAAAAATAAGACAAAAAATTTCAGAACAGTTAACAGACGATTTGGTAGGTAAAATTTCATATAAAGATGAAAATGTGAAGTTGAAAGTCACATATGAACTAGAATGTAATTCCTCATCAGGTGAAATAAAATTTGGTAATTTAGTGGACGTGATTGATATTAAACCATATGAACATATTGAAAATCCTGAAAATAATGAATCACAAGTACTAATCGATGCATATATTAAAAATGGAAATTCATTAAAACCAAAACAAATTGAATCCTTATTAATTAATGATTTTTATGAAATGGCTTCGCTCTTTAAAACCGATCCTCTAGAAGCAAAAAAATTATTACGTGATGTACCAACCATAGGACGAGTTACATATCGCTCTATCTGTGAATTCCTGTCCAACCAATCAAGTTAAGTTAAACTAGTTTGTTTGATTGCACCTTAACTGCACAAACGTAACAATCGCTATCTATATATGCTATCTATATATATAGTAACATTAGTGGACGTTTTTAAGTGGGTAGAAGCGGGCCAGCCAGTATTATTTGCTACTTGTCTAAGTCAATTATTCTGTTTAGGTCCAGATTTTTAAGAACAACTTTAATAACATTCAACACATTTTTGACCATTTTCTATACTATGATATTTAGTACAGAAAGGTTAAAAACAACTGCACGGGTTGCAGTAATGGTATATTCGGAAATTAACATTAAAGCAAGAAAAAAATCTGATTATTAATAGCATTAATTTGTCTTTTTATTTCGGTTTAATATCTATTGTAGTAAACTTTAAAAAATAACAAATAGTTTAGAAGTAACTTTTAAAGCGAAGTACAACGAGGATAAGATATCCAATCAACAAATTATAAGCACTATAAATCTTGAGTATACTTCAGCGATTGATAAAAAAATAGCAAACGTAAATTCAAAAAATTCTAAGTAAAAATAAAATAGTTCAACTAATCTTAGGTAATATTTCCCTAAAGTTGAAAAAAGTAAATTAAAAGTTTTGAAAACGCTAATCTCTTAAACATAATGTAAAACTATCTTAGTCATCCAGTTTTAACAAAACATGAGTTAAACAAGATCACAACCATCGGTATAATAAAATTGAAGTAAAGAACTGAATTTTATATGTGTAATCAAGATTTAATTCATGAATTGCAAATTCAAAGTTTTTTTGTTATTCTTTTTTTATTACCTTTATTTTACATATAATTACTAGTTATCGAATGCTCGTTGCTAGCAAAAAATATAAAAATATGTATTTGACTATTTTAAAATCCTTGCAGAATAAAATTTAATCTAAGTAAACTTTATTAGCTTTAATTTTTTAATCTTATTTCAGAGTTATTTAAAAACAGACGTAAAAAATTTATATAGACAATTTTAATAATTTATTGTATCCTATTAATGTAAATCGGGATATAGCGCAGTTTGGTAGCGCGTCTGCTTTGGGAGCAGAATGTCACAGGTTCAAATCCTGTTATCCCGATTGATTCAAAAGTAAATTTTTTTATAATTTTTTATTATAAAAATTGACAAATTTTATTATTTGTGTCAATATTAGATCACTGTTGCAAATTATCAATATCACTATTGCCCCCATCGTCTAGAGGCCTAGGACACCTCCCTTTCACGGAGGCGACAGGGATTCGAATTCCCTTGGGGGTATAGAACAATTTAAAATTTAATTTATTTATTTTAATTTTGGGTTCATAATATAATATGAAAACCTGTGTTAAAATAAATTTTTAAATAAATATGTTTAGAGATTCGGGAGTTTCTAATTTTTTATCTCCAAAAGGAGAGACATATGACAATTAGCTCACAAGAGCGTGATGTTAAAAAAGTTAAAGTTATGGTAGATCGAGATGTTGTCGATACTACTTTCGAGAAATGGGCAAAACCTGGTCATTTTTCACGAACTTTGGCTAAAGGTCCCAAAACTACTACATGGATTTGGAATTTACATGCAGATGCTCATGATTTTGATAGTCATACTAATTCATTAGAAGACGTATCTAGAAAAATTTTTAGTGCTCACTTTGGACAATTATCGCTTATTTTCTTATGGGTAAGTGGTATGCATTTCCATGGGGCTTACTTTTCAAATTACTCCGCGTGGTTGGCGAATCCAACAGGTATAAAACCAAGTGCTCAAGTTGTTTGGCCTATTGTTGGTCAAGAAATCTTAAATGGTGATGTTGGAGGTAATTTCCAAGGTGTTCAAATTACATCTGGTTTCTTCCAACTTTGGCGTGCAGAAGGTATCACAAGTGAAGTTGAACTTTATTGGACAGCGCTTGGTGGTTTAGTTATGGCAGCTGTAATGATGTTTGCAGGATGGTTCCATTACCACAAAGCCGCACCTAAATTAGAATGGTTTCAAAATGCGGAATCTATGATGAATCATCATTTAGCGGGTCTACTTGGTCTTGGTTGTTTATCTTGGTCAGGCCATCAGATTCATATCGCAGTTCCAATCAATAAATTACTTGATGCAGGCATTGCTCCACAAGAGATTCCTTTACCTCATGAATTTTTAATTAATCGTGATTTAATGGCTCAACTTTATCCAAGTTTTGCTAAAGGTTTAGCCCCTTTCTTTGGTTTTAACTGGAATGAGTATTCTGATTTTTTAACATTTAAAGGTGGTTTAAATCCAGTTACTGGTGGTTTATGGTTAAGTGACACGGCGCATCATCATTTAGCACTATCCGTACTATTTATTTTTGCTGGTCATATGTACCGTACAAATTGGGGTATTGGCCACAGTATGAGAGAAATTTTAGAAGCTCATAAGGGTCCATTTACGGGCCAGGGTCATAAAGGGCTTTATGAGATTTTAACAACTTCATGGCATGCTCAACTAGCTATCAATCTAGCTATGGTTGGTTCACTAAGTATTATTGTTGCACATCATATGTATGCGATGCCTCCATATCCTTATATTGCGACTGACTATCCAACACAATTATCTTTATTCACACATCATATGTGGATTGGTGGTTTTTGCGTTGTTGGTGCCGCAGCTCATGCCGCAATCTTCATGGTTCGTGATTATAACCCATCGACAAGTTATAACAATTTATTGGATAGAGTAATTCGACATCGTGATGCAATTATTTCTCATCTAAATTGGGTTTGCATCTTTCTAGGCACACATAGTTTTGGGTTATATATTCATAATGATACAATGCGTGCATTAGGTCGTTCTCAAGATATGTTTTCTGATAAAGCTATTCAATTACAACCTGTTTTTGCACAATGGATTCAGAATATCCATATTGCAGCACCTGGAAATACAGCTCCAAATGCTTTAACTACAGCAAGTTATGCTTTTGGTGGTGATGTCGTAGCAGTTGGTGGTAAAATTGCGATGATGCCCATTAGTTTAGGAACAGCAGATTTTATGGTTCACCATATTCATGCATTTACTATTCATGTTACTGTTTTAATTTTATTAAAAGGTGCTTTATACGCACGTAGTTCAAAATTAATTCCGGATAAAGCGAATCTAGGCTTCCGTTTCCCATGTGATGGTCCAGGTCGTGGTGGTACATGTCAATCTTCTTCTTGGGATCATGTATTTTTAGGACTATTCTGGATGTACAATTCAATCTCTGTAGTTATTTTTCACTTTAGTTGGAAAATGCAATCTGATGTTTGGGGTACAATTAGTCCAACTGGAGTCGTTTCACATATCACAGGTGGTAACTTTGCACAAAGTGCTATTACCATAAATGGTTGGCTAAGAGACTTCTTATGGTCAGAAGCTTCACAAGTTATTCAATCATATGGTTCTGCCGTTTCTGCCTATGGTTTAATTTTCTTAGGTGCACATTTTATTTGGGCATTCAGTTTAATGTTCCTTTTTAGTGGACGTGGTTATTGGCAAGAGTTAATTGAATCTATTGTTTGGGCACACAATAAAATAAAAGTTGCACCATCTATTCAACCACGCGCACTAAGTATTACACAAGGTCGTGCCGTTGGACTTGCTCATTATCTTTTAGGAGGTATTGGTACAACATGGTCGTTCTTTTTAGCCCGTATTATTTCGGTGGGTTAATTTTTAAGTTAATTTTAAAAAGGTAATAAAAAATATTATGGCAACTAAATTTCCAAAATTTAGTCAGGCTCTTGCACAAGACCCAGCCACACGACGGATTTGGTATGGTATTGCGACAGCCCATGATTTAGAAAGTCATGACGGAATGACAGAAGAGAGTTTATATCAAAAAATCTTCGCTTCACATTTTGGTCATTTAGCAATCATTTTCTTATGGACATCTGGTAATCTCTTTCATGTCGCATGGCAAGGAAACTTTGAACAATGGATTATAAATCCATTAAAAGTTAAACCGATTGCACATGCTATTTGGGATCCTCACTTTGGCGAACCTGCGCTTAAAGCTTTTACACGTGGTGGTGTAAATTATCCGGTTAACATTGCTTACTCAGGTGTTTATCATTGGTGGTATACTATTGGCATGCGTTCTAATAATAATTTATACGTAGGTTCAATTGGGTTATTAATTCTTTCAAGTCTTTTATTATTTGCAGGTTGGCTTCATTTACAGCCTAAATTTAAACCGAGTTTATCTTGGTTTAAGAATAATGAATCACGTTTAAATCATCATTTATCAGGTTTATTAGGGGTCAGTTCGTTAGCTTGGACAGGTCATCTTGTCCATGTGGCTATTCCTGAATCACGTGGTACTCATGTTGGTTGGGATAACTTCTTAGTTACTCCTCCACATCCTGACGGTTTAGCTCCGTTTTTTAGTGGTAATTGGCTAGCTTACGCAAGTAACCCAGATACAGCGAAACATATTTTCGGTACAAGTGAAGGTGCTGGTACTGCAATCTTAACATTTGTTGGTGGTTTTAATCCTCAAACTCAATCGTTATGGTTAACAGATATTGCTCATCATCAACTAGCAATCGCTGTTATTTTTATTCTCGCTGGTCATATGTACCGTACAAATTTCGTGATTGGCCACGATTTAAAAGAAATTCTTGATGCACATCGTCCACCAGGAGGACGTTTAGGTGCCGGTCATCGTGGGTTATTTGATACAATTACAAATTCTTTACATATCCAGTTAGGTTTAGCTTTAGCTTCTCTAGGTGTTGCGACTTCTTTAACGGCTCAGCATATGTATGCTTTACCTGCTTACGTTTACATTGCGAAAGACTTTACAACTCAAGCTGCTTTATATACTCATCATCAGTATATTGCCGGATTTTTAATGGTTGGTGCTTTTGCTCATGGCGCAATTTTCTTTGTGCGTGATTATGATCCCGAAATGAATAAAGATAATGTTTTAGCTCGTATGTTAGAACACAAAGAAGCTATTATATCCCATCTAAGTTGGGTTTCACTATTCCTAGGTTTCCATACTTTAGGTTTATATATTCATAACGATACCGTTGTTGCCTTTGGACAACCAGAAAAACAAATCCTAGTTGAGCCAATTTTTGCTCAGTGGATTCAAGCAGCTTCTGGTAAAGTCTTATATGGTTTTAATGTTTTATTATCGGCGCCGGATAGTTCAGCAACACTTGCTGGCACTAAAGTTTGGTTACCTGGTTGGTCTGAAGCGATTAATAACAATGCAAATTCGCTATTTTTAACGGTGGGTCCTGGTGATTTTTTAGTTCATCATGCTATTGCATTAGGTTTACATACCACAACTTTAATTTTAGTTAAGGGTGCTTTAGATGCACGTGGTTCAAAATTAATGCCAGATAAAAAAGATTTTGGCTATAGTTTCCCATGTGATGGTCCAGGTCGTGGTGGTACATGTGATATTTCGGCTTGGGATGCTTTCTATTTAGCAATGTTCTGGATGTTAAATACAATTGGTTGGGTTACCTTCTATTGGCATTGGAAACATGTTACAATTTGGGGTGGAAATCCAGCTCAATTTAATGAGTCATCTAATTACATTATGGGTTGGTTACGTGATTATTTATGGTTAAATTCTTCACCACTAATTAATGGTTACAATCCCTTTGGCATGAATAGTCAAGCGGTTTGGGCATGGATGTTCTTGTTCGGTCATTTAGTCTGGGCAACGGGTTTCATGTTTTTAATTTCATGGCGTGGTTATTGGCAAGAATTAATTGAAACACTTGTTTGGGCACATGAGCGTACACCATTAGCAAATCTTGTCCGTTGGCGTGATAAGCCTGTTGCACTTTCGATTGTACAAGCTCGTCTTGTTGGCTTAGCCCATTTTGCAGTTGGTTATATTTTAACTTATGCAGCTTTTTTAATTGCTTCAACATCTGGAAAATTCGGTTAAATTTTTTATGAGAATTCTTTTTAGGATTTCATTTTAAAAAATTTACGTTTTCTTGACATGTTCTTATTTATTCGTATAAAAATTATTTTTATTTTTATACGAATAAATAAGAATACTTGAAAAAACTACATTGTTAGAACAAATCGATTTTGTCCACAAAAATCATTTAAAAAAGCTGAGATTTTACGTGAAACAATTGGTTGTCCTGGTTACAGTCAATTAGACCCATTAGCTGAGTATAAAAACGAAGCATTCAAATTATTTATTGAAACGATTACTAAAATAAAATATAATCTCGTTTGCAATATATTAAAAATGCTTAATCCAGAACTAGTTAGTGTAACTATAGAATTTAGTTTTGTTAATACCTCATTTGAGTCTTACACATATTTGCATCCTTTGTGACTTCAATACAACATAAAAATAAATTATAGTTATAAAGTATTCAACTAAGTTAAATACTTTATAATTCATTGTAACAGATAAAAATCTGGAACAAAAAAAATCATTAATAAAGGAATTTTAAAAAATGACTGCAACTTTAGAAAGACGCGAAAGCATCAGCGTATGGGAGCGTTTCTGCTCTTGGATCACTTCAACAGAAAACCGTTTATACATTGGTTGGTTTGGTGTTTTAATGATTCCTTGTTTACTTACTGCAACTTCTTGCTATATTATCGCTTTTATCGCTGCACCGCCAGTAGATATCGATGGTATTCGTGAGCCAGTAGCTGGTTCATTAATGTACGGAAACAACATCATTTCTGGTGCTGTAATCCCTTCATCAAATGCAATTGGTGTTCACTTCTACCCAATTTGGGAAGCTGCATCAGTAGATGAGTGGCTATACAATGGTGGTCCTTACCAACTAGTTGTTTTACACTTTATTTTAGGTGTATGCTGCTGGATGGGCCGTGAGTGGGAACTTTCTTACCGTTTAGGTATGCGTCCATGGATTTTCGTAGCATTCTCTGCTCCAGTAGCAGCAGCTTCTGCAGTATTCATCGTATATCCAATTGGTCAAGGTTCATTCTCAGATGGTATGCCATTAGGTATTTCTGGTACTTTCAACTTCATGCTTGTATTCCAAGCTGAGCATAACATTCTTATGCACCCATTCCACATGGCTGGTGTTGCTGGTGTATTCGGTGGGTCTCTATTTTCAGCTATGCACGGTTCATTAGTAACTTCATCTCTAATCCGTGAAACAACTGAATCTGAGTCGTCAAACAATGGTTATAAATTTGGGCAAGAAGAAGAAACTTATAACATCGTAGCTGCACACGGTTACTTTGGACGTTTAATCTTCCAATATGCTTCATTCAACAACTCTCGTGCTCTTCACTTCTTCCTTGCTGCATGGCCTGTAGTAGGTATTTGGTTAACAGCATTAGGTGTTTCTACAATGGCTTTCAACTTAAATGGTTTCAACTTTAACCAATCTGTAGTTGATTCAGAAGGTCGTGTAATCAACACATGGGCAGATATTATTAACCGTGCTGATTTAGGTATGGAAGTAATGCACGAGCGTAACGCTCACAACTTCCCATTAGATTTAGCATCTGGTGAAATTCTTCCAGTAGCTCTAACGTCTCCACTTGTTGTTGGTTAATTAAGTAACATTATTTAACTGGTTTTTTTAAAAAACTAGTTAAATAAAACACAACATCAATAAAGATTTGTGTCTTTCAAGAAACTATAATGTACTCTATCGAAGACTCAATATTCCCCTTTTACTTTATGGGTTGGTTTATTTATTGACTATTGCAGAGATTAATGTATTTAGGTAATAATCAATTCTTTTAAATTTATTTTTTTAGCTTATTAGATTTTTTTTCCTCGTTGGTGGTACGACTACAACAGAGATCTAAAAATATCTTTATTTTAACGGTCAAACAAAACCTATCCGGTTTTAAGTAAATTTACCCTTTAGGAGGAAATTCATGTCTCAATCTGTATCAGAACGTACACGAATCAAAAGCGAGCGTTACGAATCTGGTGTAATTCCATATGCAAAAATGGGTTACTGGGATGCTACATATACTGTAAAAGCAACTGATGTTTTAGCTCTATTCCGTATTACACCACAACCAGGTGTAGACCCAGTAGAGGCAACTGCAGCTGTAGCAGGTGAGTCTTCAACTGCAACATGGACTGTTGTATGGACGGATCTTTTAACTGCTTGTGATATCTACCGTGCAAAAGCATACCGTGTAGACCCTGTACCAAACACGCCAGATCAATTCTTTGGTTATATCGCATACGAATGCGAATTATTCGAAGAAGGTTCATTAGCCAACATTACAGCTTCAATCATTGGTAACGTATTTGGTTTCAAGGCCGTTAAGGCTCTTCGTTTAGAAGATATGCGTATCCCTTATGCATACCTTAAAACATTCCAAGGCCCTGCAACTGGTGTAGTAGTAGAGCGTGAGCGTTTAAATTGTTTCGGTCGTCCTTTACTAGGAGCAACGGTAAAACCTAAATTAGGTCTTTCTGGTCGTAACTACGGTCGTGTAGTATATGAAGGTCTTAAAGGTGGTTTAGATTTCCTTAAAGATGATGAGAACATTAACTCTCAACCATTCATGCGTTGGCGTGAGCGTTTCCTTTACGTACAAGAAGGTATCATGCGTGCATCTGCAGCTACTGGTGAGGTAAAGGGTTCTTACCTTAACGTTACTGCTGCTACTATGGAAGACGTTTATGAGCGTGCTGAGTATGCTAAAGAATTAGGTACTGTAGTTATTATGATTGACTTAGTAATGGGGTACACTGCAATTCAGTCAATTGCATTATGGTCTCGTAAGAATGATATGATTCTTCACCTTCACCGTGCTGGTAACTCTACTTATGCACGTCAAAAAAATCACGGTATTAACTTCCGTGTAATTTGTAAGTGGATGCGCATGGCAGGTGTTGACCATATTCATGCTGGTACGGTAGTAGGTAAATTAGAGGGTGATCCTTTAATGGTTAAAGGCTTCTATAATACATTACTAGATGTTAAGACAGATGTTAACTTACCTCAAGGTTTATTCTTTGCTCAGGATTGGGCGTCATTACGTAAGTGTATGCCAGTAGCTTCAGGTGGTATTCATTGTGGTCAATTACACCAACTCGTTAACTATTTAGGTGATGATGTAATTATGCAATTCGGTGGTGGTACAATTGGTCACCCAGATGGTATTCAAGCTGGTGCAACTGCAAACCGCGTTGCTCTTGAAGCAATGATTTTAGCACGTAACGAAGGTCGTGATTACATAGTTGAAGGTCCTTCAATTCTTCAAGCTGCAGCTAAAATGTGTGGTCCATTACAGACAGCTTTAGATTTATGGAAAGGTATTTCTTTCAACTATAGTTCTACAGATACAGCTGACTTTGCGGAAACTGCAACTGCAAACCGTTAAGATTAATACAACATTTATAAAATTAAAAAATAAGGAATTTTGAACAGTGAGAATTACACAAGGTGCTTTTTCATTTTTACCAGATTTAAATGATGCTCAAGTTAAAAAACAAGTTGAGTATTGTATTTCAAAAGGTTGGGCAGTTAATATCGAATGGACAGATGATCCACATCCACGTAACATTTACTGGGAACTTTGGGGTTTACCACTTTTCGACGTTAAAGACCCTGCGGCTGTAATGTTTGAAATTCAAGAATGTCGTAAAGCTAATCCAACAGGTTACATAAAATGTCAAGCATTTGATGCATCAAAAGGTTGTGAGAGTTGTGTACACTCTTTCATTATTCAACGTCCAGCTTATGAGCCAGGTTTCTATACACAACGTACAGAAATTGAAGGTCGTTTCCAACGTTACACAATCCAATCTTATGCTGTTCAAGCTAAGCCAGCTGGTGAGCGTTACTAAAGATAAATAAGTAATAATAAAATTATGTACATTGTCACTTATTCATAGACTGCTGCTAAGTTAGCTTTTATTCCATAAGTTTTGGTGAAATACTTATTCTTCTATTTTTCTCTAGACGATATTCCTATTTAATTGAAGCATAGTATAATTTATTGTGACAAAATCTTTAAATCTTTGTTAAAAATTTCGTCACAATTATTTAAATTTAAGACATTTGAATAATCACTAAAACATCAAAGTTTTTATCCCGGGTATTTGCTAAATTATATAAAAAGCCTAATGAATTGTAAAAATAATGAAGCTAGTATTAAAAAAATTCTAAACTTTATTTGTAGCAAATTAATTGTCAGTATTTAGATTAAAGATTTCATAAATTATTGAATAGTTTGACTATAAGTATGGGTAACCATTAATAAATTAAAAAACATAGAAATTTCATTTTGTTATTGTTCACGTTTTTATTAAACACCCCCCGACTCTCCTTTGGTAAATCTTATTTTAACTTTACTAGTGTATACAATAATGATATATTTTAGAAGAATCGTTCAAAAATCTAATTAAGTTAATTATTCATATTTAAATTAGGACGCCATTTATATTTTGTAAAAATAATTAAGACAATAAATATGACAATTTTAGTAATAGGGGCAACAGGAACATTAGGAAGGCAGGTGGTTAAACAATTACTTGACTGCGGATACCCAGTGCGTTGTTTAGTTCGTAATATTCGTAAAGCTGATTTTTTAAAAGAATGGGGTGCTGAATTAATTTATGGTGATTTAAAACTACCTGAAACACTTCCTAATACTTTAAAAGGAATAGCAACCGTAATTGACGCCGCGACTTTGCGCCCTGAAGAAGAAATAGCAACAATTAAGCAAGTGGATTTAATTGGTAAAATTGCTCTTATTAAAGCTGCTAAAATTGCAAAAATCAAAAAATTTATCTTTTTTTCGATAAGTGAAAATGAAAAATTTCAATCAATTCCCTTAATGCGTTTAAAAAATAAAATAGAAAATATTTTGAAAGTTTCAGGAATCTCTTATATAATTTTTCAAATTCCAGGATTTTATCAAGGTATCATAACTCAATACGCTATTCCAATTCTAGATCAACAAACAATTTTGACTACTCAGGACTCTAAATTAATTGCATTTATGGATACTCGAGATATTGCCAAATGTTGTACAAAAAGTCTAAATAGTAACGATTCTGACGATCAAAAATTAAATAAAAATTCAATTATTAATTTAGTTGGCCCAAAAAATTGGACTTCACAGGAAATTATAAAATTATGTGAAGAATTTTCGGGACAATCTGCTAAAGTAAAATTTACTTCATTATTTACTTTAAGTTTGATAAAAGCGTTAATGTTATTCTCAAAATGGACATGGGAAATTCATGATCGTTTAGCTTTTAGTGAAATTCTTTCAAACACAAATGAAAATAAAAGTTACTTTAAACCAACAATCGTAGATTCTAACTCCCAAAATTTTCTAACTTTAGAAAATTATTTAGAAGATTACTTTGAAAATATGCTTAAAAAACTACGTGATTTAAACTATGATCAAAATCAAATAATGAAACGTAAAGATCTAACATTTTAATCTTAAATTCTTAAAAATAATATAAAATATAAGTGAATGATTAACAATAAATTTGTTACTTAATCCCTAAGATTTTGTAAAGTCTTCTTTAGTAAACTTTATAATACATTAGGCTATTAATAATACTAAATTATATTCTATAAATTATGTTAACGCTAAAAGTTTTAGTTTATACTACAGTAGTTTTCTTCGTTTCACTTTTTATTTTTGGTTTCCTTTCAAGTGACCCATCGCGAAATCCAAATCGTAAAGATTTAGAATAAATTCAAAACAAAAATTACTAAAATTAAAGCTCATTATCTCAATGATGAGCTTTAATTTTTTATTTAAAAGTTCATTTCAGCAGCCTGAACTTTTTCAAATTGTTTTTTCTTAGTTACTAAGAAAACTTGAGTTAACGTAATAAAGAAACATAAGGCCATATAACCATAAATACGAGTTGTACTTTGTAAAACTATTTCTGTTTCTGTTTGACCAAATCCACCCACATTGGGATCTTTTGTTAACGGTTGATCAATGGTAACTAATTTACCATTTTCCACAGCTAATTCTAAACCTTTAGGAATATTTTGAGTAACTATATTACCCGTAGAAGACTCAATAGCTACTTCAGTGTTCCCATTTTCCTTTACTGTAATACTACTCACTTGACCAGTTACAGTTGATAAAATCAGATTATTATTTGTTTTATCACCTGTTGGATTTACTTGACCACGTCCACGATTGGCACCAACATAAATTGGATACTTGATAAAATTAACTTCTTTATTACTTGCCGGATCAGGTGAAAGTACAGGAAAAATAATTTCTTGGTGTTTGTCACCCGAAATTGGACCAACAACTAAAATGTTTTCAGCTTTTGAACTATAAGGTGATATATAAACACCTTTATTTTTCTCTTTAATCTCCGTACTTAATTGATTAGTTGGTGCTAATTTAAAACCTTCTGGTAGAATAACAACTGCACCTACGTTTAAACCACCTCTTGAGCCACTAGCTAAAACTTGTTTACTACTTAGGTCATAAGGGATTTTAATAACGGCTTCAAAAATAGAATTAGGTAGAATTGCCTGAGGAGTCTCAATTTCAACAGATTTTTGCGCTAAATGGCAATTTGCACATGCAATACGACCATTTGCTTCACGTGGATTTTCATAAGCTTGTTGAGCATAAATAGGAAAAGCTAGAGCCTGTTGTGACAAAACTAAACTAGCAATTAATGAAGTTAAACCTAAAGATTTTAGGTTAAATTTCCAATGAAAAATTTGCATTTATAATTTTTCAAGTTAGTTTATAAAATTCAAAAGATATATCTTTGTAAATGAATATTTCACTTATTTAATAGAAATCAGCGTTTTAAAAAAATTAAAATACCAGCCCCTAAAAAATAAAGGAATATTATTGCAGTTGACAATAATATTTGGGTAATTGGATCAGTTGACGGTGTCAATACAGCCCCAATAATAACGGCAATTAGAATTACGTATTTCCATAATTTTAACATTACTTGACCAGATATTATACCGAAAATACCTAAAACTATTTGAAAAATAGGAATTTGAAAGGCAATACCCGTTGTTGAGAATAAAATTAAAATAAAATCACAATATTGGCTGAAAGACCATAATGGTTCTATAACATCTGAACTATAACTAATAAAAAATTTCAATGCAGCGGGAATTAAACATAGATAAGAAAAACCCAAACTAACAAAGAATAAACTTATCGAACCAAAAAATAAAGGTAGAATTAAATTTTTTTCACTAGATGTTAAACCCGGAATTATAAAAAAAGTTAACTGACTTAAAAGAACGGGACTCGTAAGAATTATACCAGCATAAAAAGCAATTTTAACTGTTTCAAGAAAATATTCACCTGGCGATAATTGAAAAAATTTCACATTATCAACAGGGATTTCTAATAAATGAACAATAGGTTTTATTTCAATAAATGCTAATAAAGAAAATAATGCTAATACACTTAAGATATGTAAGCTCCGTTGTCGTAATTCTTCAACATGCTCCGTAAAGGGTAATTCAAGGTTTAATTTTTCATTTTCATTATTCAAGATAAAATTAAATGAAAAATTATTTTGAGTAGGCAAATTTTGACTAATCATGTAATTTTTAAATTAAAAGCTAATAACAAAAGTATTTTCTAAGATATTCCTTTGACCTTAATTAAAATAAAGTCAAAGGAATAAAAAAAGCAACTAAAAATATATTTTATTTTTAAGTAAGTGAAATTTGACTTATAATTACAAATAAGTTAATGCTAAAATTCGAGCTGCAACACGCTTTAAATTTTGTGAAGCTTCAATCTTTTCTTTATCTGTTGTAGCGTTATCCAATTGTTTAGAAGCTTGCTCTAATTCAGATTTAGCAAGATTTGCATCTCCAGAAGTTACTTCTTCAACACCATTAACTAATACCGTTACTTCATCGTCTTCTACTTCAGCAAAACCACCTAATACAATAATAGGTTTCCAAGTTTCTCCTAATTTTACACGTAGAACACCAATATCAAGAGATGTGATTAATGGTGTATGACTAGTTAAAATTCCTAATTGTCCTGATATGCTTGGTAACATCACTGCATCTGCAGATGTATTCCAAACAATTCTCTCAGGAGTAATAACACGAATTTTTAAGCTCATTTTGCTCCTAAATTTAATTATTCTTTTAGACTTTGCGCTTTTTCAATTGCTTCATTAATATCACCAACTAAATAAAAAGCTTGTTCTGGTAAATCATCAAGTTCACCATTTAGGATCATATTAAAACCTTTCATAGCATCTTCTAATGATACATATTTTCCAGGCGAACCTGTAAAGACTTCAGCTACAAAGAATGGCTGTGAAAGGAAACGTTCAACTTTACGTGCTCTTGCTACAACTGAACGGTCTTCTTCAGACAATTCATCGATACCTAAAATTGCAATGATATCTTGTAATTCTTTATAACGTTGTAATGTCTCTTTAATTCGTTGCGCAATTGAGTAATGTGCATCACCAACGATATTAGGTTGTAGCATTGTTGATGTAGAATCTAATGGGTCTACCGCTGGGTAAATCCCTTTTGAAGCTAAACCACGAGATAATACCGTAGTTGCGTCTAAATGGGCAAATGTTGTTGCTGGCGCTGGATCTGTTAAATCGTCTGCTGGTACATAAACAGCTTGAATTGAGGTAATTGAACCTAATGTTGTAGATGTAATACGTTCCTGTAATCCACCCATTTCTGTTGCTAATGTAGGTTGGTAACCTACAGCAGATGGCATACGACCTAAAAGAGCGGATACTTCAGAACCTGCCTGTACAAAGCGGAAAATATTGTCAATAAATAGAAGTACGTCCTGTTTATTAACGTCACGAAAATATTCTGCCATAGTTAAAGCAGATAAACCTACACGCATTCTTGCTCCAGGTGGTTCATTCATTTGACCATAAACTAAAGCAACTTTTGAATCTGTTAGACTTTTTTCATTAATTACACCAGATTCTTTCATTTCCATGTATAAATCATTACCTTCACGTGTACGTTCACCTACACCACCGAATACTGATACACCCCCATGAGCTTTAGCAATGTTGTTAATTAATTCCATAATTAATACAGTTTTACCTACACCTGCTCCGCCAAATAAACCAATTTTACCTCCACGACGATATGGAGCTAATAGATCAACTACTTTAATGCCAGTTTCAAAAATAGCTGGTTTTGTTTCTAATTCTGTGAAAGATGGTGCTTCACGATGAATCGGTGAACGGCTAACATCTTTTGGAAGATCGATTCCATTATCTACAGGCTCGCCTAAAACATTAAAAATACGTCCTAATGTTGATACACCAACTGGAACTGATATAGGTGCACCTGTATCAATTACTTTAATTCCACGTTGTAAACCATCCGTTGCACTCATAGATACAGCACGAACTTTATTATCACCAAGTAATTGCTGTACTTCACATGTAACAGTTTTTTCGGCAGTTTTTACCACAATCGCATTATAGATTTTCGGAAGATTTCCAGACGGAAAAACAACATCTAGTACAGGTCCGATAATTTGTGTAATATAACCTGGTTCTGATTCACTTTTCATAAATGCCTCAAACATTTTGTTTTATTTTTATTTTTTAGTATTCAGATAATAAATATGGTTTCAGCTATACATTCAAATTCAAAATGTATAACATAGTTTATTGCTCAAATTAATTTTGTAATTTATATAATACTAGATCAATTGTAATACGACTAATTAAATTATAATACGATTTTTTAATTTCGACCTGAGGTTTTAAGCCAATTTTGGGCTTCTATATAGTTGTTAGGTGCCAAACGAATTGCCTGTCGCCAATATTCACCCGCTTTATCAAACAAACTTTTTGCAACTTCCAAATTTTCGGCTTCTGAAGCTTTCACACCTTGATAATGATAAATTACGGCGATATTATTAAGGGATTGTGGTAAATTCGAGTTTAGTTCTAACGCTTGATGATAATATTCTAAAGCTTTTAAATATTTACCATTGCTAGAGTAGATTAGTCCAACATTATAAAGAATATAACTCCTATCGTAAGGATCTTCTTCAATTTGAAGTGCTTCATAATAATTTTCTAAAGCTTCAGCATATTCACCCTCAGATTGTGCAGACATACCATCACGATAATATGAAAAAGCTTGTTTTTCTTGCTTACTGGCAGGAAAAACTTTTAACAAGATATCCGCAACAATTGTGAATGTTTTATCTATAAAATTATCATTTTTTTGTATTCGACCCATTTTAATTTTTAGTTATTTAAACTGTTATACGAATCTTTTTTATATCAAATAATAAGTGAATAAAATCGATTTTTTTCAAAATCTGATTAATTTTAAAAACCAAAAATTCAATAAACGAATAACATTTTAAATTTTCTCTTTTAAAACAAAGGGTAATAAATTTAAAATCCTGGCTCGTTTTATAGATTGTTTCAATTCTTTTTGTTGTTTAACAGTTAAATTGGTTGTTCTTCGAGATAAGATCTTGCCATGCTCCGTAACAAATGTTTTTAATAAGTTAATGTCTTTATAATTTATTGTTTGATCTAATTTAATAGGGGAAACTCTTTTTTTTGCTTTATAAGTAACCATAATTTTAATTTTATTTAATTTCTTTATGAATCGTATGAATATTACAGTGAGGACAGAATTTTTTTAATTGAATTCGTTCCGGCGTATTTTTTCTATTTTTTTTAGTCGTATATCTTGAAACACCAGCTGAACGTTTCATTTCATTTGTTCTACATTCTGTACATTCAAGCGTTATTACTAGACGTGTTCCTTTTGATTTAGCCATATAATTTTTTATAAAAGTTAATATACTAATAATATTTAATTACCATATTGTCCCATATTTAGCATATAATTCCAAGGGTTAAATAAAGATAAATATTTAAAATTATTTAAAACTTGTCCTATATGGATCATTATAGTAAAATACAGTTATTAACAAAAATCAATAATAAGAAAATGGCAAATATAAAATCAGCAATTAAACGTATTGATGTTGCTAAGCGGAATAATTTAATGAATAAGCAATATTCTTCAAATGTTAAAACCTTTACAAAAAAATATTTAATCTCATTAGATCAATATAAAGCTGAAAAGAATGATACAAATCTAGAAATTGTAATGACAAATCTATCCAAAGCATATAGTAAAATCGATAAAGCAACTAAATCTAATGTCTTACATAGTAATACAGCGGCTAGAAAAAAATCGGCTTTAAAGCGTGCTTTAAATACACTTTTTCAAAATCAAAAAAAAAGCTTATTGTCATAAAATTTATAAAGCCTAATCATTTAAATTCTATGGATTAATAAATTAAAACACAAAATTAAATTGTAATTAAGGATGTTTATGAATAATTATGAATAAAAAAGCTTTTTTAACGACATTACCTGATTTTGTTGAAATCCAACGAGCAAGTTTTTGTTGGTTTTTATCAAAAGGATTAAGTGAAGAGTTAAGAAAATTTTCTACAATCACTGATCTGTATCGAAATCTAGAATTAAATTTCTTTGGAAACGAATATAAAATACGTAAACCTAAATATAATATTATTGAAACAAAACGTCGTGATACTACTTACGCTGTTCGAATCTATGTTCCAATGATTTTAAGAGTTTGGGATGTTGACGATTCAATAACAAATGATACTAAATCAAAAGTTTTTATCGGTGAACTGCCATTAATGACTGACCGTGGAACATTTATTATAAATGGTTGTGAAAGAGTTATAATAAATCAGATTATACGTAGTCCAGGTGTATACTATAAGAAAGAACTTGCTAAAAAGGGTGAAATTTTTTATGCTACTTTAATACCAAATCGAGGTTCATGGTTAAAATTTGGGGTGGAAACAATCCAAAAGAAAAAAGTATTTGGGGTGGAAATAATCCAAAAGAAAAAAGTATTAACGGTAAGTATTGATAAAACGGATCGAATTAATATCGTGAAATTTTTTAATATTCTAGATATTGAAATTGATGAAATACTTAATAATTTAAGATATCCCGAATTTTTAAAAGAAGTTATAGATGAAGAAACTCAAGATAAGGAAATATTAAACGAGGAGAATTTAGAAATTCGAGAATTATTTGATAATCGAATTTTTAATGAAAAATATTATGATCTGGGTAACGTTGGTCGCTATAGACTCAATAAGCTATTTAATTTAAATTTCCCAGAGCATATAACCAGTTTAACTATCAAAGATATTATCGGAATTGTCGATAGTTTAATTACGTTAACTTACACTAAAGGTAATTTAGCATATCGTGAAGGTAACATTGATGACATAGATCATTTACAAAATCGTAGGGTAAGGTCAGTAGGGGAATTACTGCAAACACAATTTCGCTCAGGATTAATAAGACTAGAACGTATATTGACTGAAAGAATGACAATTTGCGATACTAAAATTCTTAAAGTCACAACTTTAGTTAATCCCAAACCTATTATTTCTATGATGCGAGAATTTTTTGGTTCAAGTCAATTATCTCAATTCTTAGACCAGACAAACCCCCTAGCTGAATTAACGCATCGAAGAAGAATTAGTGGTTTAGGACCAGGTGGTTTTAATCGGGATCATGTCAGTTTTGCTGTAAGGGATATTCATCCAAGTCATTATGGAAGAATTTGCCCAATTGAAACGCCGGAAGGCCAAAATGCAGGTTTAATATCTTCTCTTTCAGTCTATGCAAGAGTGAACTCATTTGGTTTTATTGAAACTCCATTCTTTAGAGTAAAAAGCGGAATAGTTTTAAAAAATCAACCAGCCATTTATCTTACACCAGATGAAGAGGATGAATTAAAAATAGCACCGGCAGATTTATCCCTTGATAATAATGAAAAAATTAAAGAAGAAGTTGTAACTGTAAGATATAAACAAGAATTTATTCTTATATTAGCAACGGAAGTCCAATTAATCGCCGTTTCCACTGTACAAATTATTTCTTCGGCAACAGCATTAATCCCATTTTTAGAACACGATGACGCCAATAGAGCTTTAATGGGTTCGAACATGCAACGGCAGGCGGTACCACTTTTGTATCCAACAAAACCTATAATAGGAACAGGTCTTGAAAATCAATTAGCTGCCGATGCTGGAATGGTTACAATAAGTTACAATGAAGGTTATGTGATTTATGCTACAAGTACGTTAATAAGAATTCAAGATAATATTGGTAAAATAACTAATTACAAGCTTCAAAAATATATTCGCTCAAATCAAGATACATGTATAAATCAACGTCCTATTGTTTGGAAAGGTGAATATGTAAAATCAGGTCAAGTAATAGCTGATGGTCCCGGAACCGAAGGTGGAGAAATCGCTTTAGGTCAAAATATTATTGTCGCTTATATGCCTTGGGAAGGATATAACTTTGAAGATGCATTATTAATCAATGAACGTTTAATTTATGCCGATTTATTTACCTCAATACATATTGAAAAATATGATTTAGAAGTTAGAGAGACAAAAGCAGGAATTGAAGAACTAACTAAAGAACTACCAAATGTCAATCAGCAAGCAACAAAAAATTTGGACGAAAATGGACTTATTCAAAAAGGCAAATTTGTCCGTTCTGGTGATATTTTAGTTGGAAAAGTAACACCAAGTGAAGAAATTGATGAAATTCCGGAAGGAAGACTATTAAGGGCAATTTTTGGTGAAAAGGTCCAGCCAGTAATTGACAATTCATTGCGTGTACCGAATGGTAGTTATGGGCGAGTTTTAGATATTCGAATCTTTTCGCGAGAAAACGGAGATGAGTTATCAGCATCAACTCAATTAATTGTAAGAGTTTTTCTAGCTCAAATGCGAAAGATTCAAGTTGGAGATAAAATGGCAGGTCGACATGGTAATAAAGGTATTATATCTAGAATTTTAGCACGTGAAGATATGCCCTATTTACCGAATGGCAAACCTATAGATCTTATTCTTAATCCTTTAGGTGTACCATCTCGTATGAACGTGGGCCAACTCTTTGAAGGACTTTTTGGTTTTGCGGGTGATAATTTGGATAAACGATTTAAAATTTTACCATTTGATGAAATGTATGGAGCGGAAGCCTCACGTATTTTACTTAACAAAATTTTAAAAAATGCAAAAAATAAGTCAAAAACTAATTGGATATATAGTAAAAATTCGCCTGGTAAAATATTATTAAAAGATGGAAGAACAGGTGAATATTTTGATAATTCAATTACAGTTTGCAAAAGTTATATTTTAAAATTAATTCATTTAGTTGATGATAAAATTCACGCACGTTCTACGGGTCCATATTCTTTAGTTACTCAACAGCCTCTCGGTGGACGATCTCAACAAGGTGGTCAAAGATTTGGTGAAATGGAAGTTTGGGCTCTTGAAGCCTTTGGTGCTGCATATACTTTGCAGGAGATATTGACTTTAAAATCGGATGATATGTACGGAAGAAATGAAGCATTAAATTCCATTGTTAAAGGTGAACCTATCCCCCAACCTGGCATACCCGAATCTTTTAAAGTTTTAATTCTAGAATTACAATCGTTAGGTTTAGATATTGGTATGTACAAAATTCAAAAGAATTTTAATGGTGAAATTAATGGTATTGAGATAGATATTATGCGAACTTCAACGTTTAAGCCGTCGGTACTTAATTATAAATCTATTGAAATTACTTAAAAAGATGAATGTTATGGATAACTCTAAAAATAATTTTGATTACATAAAAATTAATCTTGCCTCACCTAAAAGGATTCGTGAATGGGGAGAACGTATTCTTCCAAATGGTCAACTAATTGGTGAAGTGACAAAACCAGAAACAATTAATTATAGAACATTTAAACCAGAAATGGATGGCTTATTTTGTGAAAAAATTTTTGGACCTGTAAAAAATTGGGAATGCTCTTGTGGTAAATATAAACGTGTTACGCCAAATGAATTACTAGTTTGCGAAAGATGTAGCGTTGAAGTAACCGAATCGAGAGTACGACGACATAGAATGGGTTATATTGAATTAATATCACCGGTTACTCATGTTTGGTATCTAAAAGGTATACCAAGTTATTTAAGTTTAATTCTCAGACGACGTTTAAAAACGCTTGAAGAAATTATCTATTTTAACAATTATTTAATTTTAAAAGAGTCAGATAAAAATAAATCCACCACAAAAATTGCGAATAGTATTGAAAGTAATTTAAAATATGAAATTGATTCTTCAATAACTAACAATATTTATACGTATACTGAAGATAATCAACCAAAAATTGGTGCGGAAGCAATTAAATACCTTTTAAGTAATGTTGATTTAAAAAAAGAATTAATTAAAAATCGTTTGGCATTAAGTTTCGGTGATTTAGACGACAAATTTATTGATCAAAATTTGGAACCAAAACCTGCTAAAGCTACACGTGCAAAAATAATTAAACGAATTCGTTTAATTGAAAATTTTTTGGCTACAGGTTCAAATCCAAGTTGGATGGTATTAGACGTAATACCTGTTATTCCTCCTGGATTACGTCCTATGGTACAGCTTGATGGTGGTCGATTTGCAACATCGGATTTAAATGAACTTTATCGACGTGTTATAACGCGTAATAATAGATTAGGTCGTTTATTACGAATTTATGCACCTTCGATTATTGTACATAATGAAAAACGAATGTTACAAGAATCAATTGATTCTCTCATTGACAATGGTAAACGAGGTCGTAAGGCCGTAGGAGCAAATAATCGCGCGCTAAAATCTTTATCGGATATTATTGAAGGAAAACATGGCCGCTTTAGGCAAAATCTACTAGGAAAACGGGTAGATTATTCTGGTCGTTCCGTCATTATTGTCGGTCCTTCATTAAAATTAAACCAATGTGGTTTACCACATGAAATTGCCCTAGAATTATTTCAACCTTTTATAATTCATCAATTAATTACAAATGGGTTAGCAACAAATATGAAATTGGCAAAAAAAATAATTCAAACCGGAGAACATATTATATGGACTATTTTAAAAAATATCTTAAAAAAGCATTCCGTCTTACTTAATCGTGCACCAACCTTACATCGTTTGGGCATACAAGCTTTTGAACCAATTTTAGTGGCAGGTCGTGCAATTCAACTTCATCCCTTAGTTTGTACTGCCTTTAATGCCGATTTTGATGGTGATCAAATGGCGATTCATGTTCCTTTATCAAGTCAAGCACAAAAAGAAGCAAAAACTTTAATGCTTGCACCGAATAACTTTTTATTACCAGCTACTGGTGAACCGATCATATTACCAAGTCAAGATATGGTATTAGGTTGTTATTATCTAACAGTAGATAACCCTAATGCAAAAAAACGTAATAATGAATACTTCATGAACTATAATGATGTTATTCTTGCATATGAACAAAAAAAGATTTCATTGCATACTCCAATTTGGGTACGTACTAATGAAGTAGAGAGAATAAAGTCCTTATATAATACTTCAGTATCAGAACGACAAATTGATAGCCTAAGAAATAATAAATATATTCGAACAACAGTCGGCCGAATATTAATAAACCGAACTATTTTTAAAAATTTATATCTTTAATACTTATAAAAAATGGTAAAAAAAATTCATTTTAAAAATCAAATTTTTAGCAAAAAAGAATTAAAAAATGTAATTTACGATGCATACACAGATTACGGTATAAAACGTGCATCTAGTTTAGCAGATGAAATGAAAGAAATCGGTTTTTATTATGCAACAAAAGCTGGAATTTCTATTAGTATTGAAGATTTAAAAATCCCTCCTAGTAAAAAAAACTTATTATTTTTTGCAAATAAAGAAATAACAAATTCTGATCTTGCTTATGCTCGTGGTGAAATAACATCTGTTGAGCGCTTTCAAAAAGTATTAGATACTTGGAATAAAGCTAGTGAGAGTTTAAAAAATAATTTAGTTGATTATTTTCGCCAAACGGATCCTTTAAATTCAATATATTTAATGGCATTTTCAGGTGCTCGCGGAAATTTATCTCAAGTCCGTCAGCTCGTTGGTATGCGTGGTTTAATGTCGGACCCAAATGGTCAAATTATTGATATTCCAATTATTCATAACTTCCGAGAAGGTTTAACTATTACTGATTATATTATGTCAGCATATGGTGCAAGAAAAGGAGTTGTAGATACAGCTCTTCGAACTGCCGATTCAGGGTATTTAACTCGTAGATTAATCGATGTTGCACAAGATGTCATAATTCGTGAAAAGGATTGTTTCACAGAACGTTCAATTAAATTTTATAAAAGAGATAATAATTTGTCATTTTTAGGAAAAATAGTTGGAAGAACAAGCGCAGATAACATTTATTCTAAAAATGGGTTAAATTTTATTGTTCAAAAAAATCAACAAATAACAGAAAAAATGGCAAAAATGATTATTAATGAAAATCTCATTTCATTAAAGCTTCATTCACCATTAACATGTGAATCAAGTCGTTCAATTTGTCAAAAGTGTTATGGTTGGAATTTAGCTTATGGAAAATTAGTTGGCCTGGGTGAAGCTGTTGGAATTATTGCTGCACAATCAATTGGCGAACCAGGAACACAATTGACGATGAGAACATTTCATACAGGAGGTATTTTTACTGCGGATCCTAGTCGACAAGTTCGAGCAAAAGAGACTGGATTTTTCTCTTTTGATAGTAATCTTCAAGCAAACTTAACTCGAACAATGTATGGACGTAATATTTTAAATTTAGAAAGAGAATCCGATTTTACAATAACTGACTATAAAAATACACTAACAAAGTTTAAACTTCCTCCGGATAGTTCTCTTTTTCTTAGAAATAAAAGTTTCGTAAAAACGGGTGACTTAATTGCTGAATTACCCACTAAAAATAAACAAACAATTAATTCACAAAAAACCATTTTAGCCTCACGTTCAGGAGAAGTAACTTTTTTGTCAAATAGTAATATCGTTTGGATTTTAGAGGGGGAGGTATATACAACTCCAAAGAATGGTCTTTTAAATAAATTTTATTTAAATAAAAAAATTGGATTAGAAGATAATCTAATAACGTTTAAAATTCCGACACGAAAAGATGGACTTATAAATATAACTAAGAATAAAAATACAATTGACTTAATAAAAATTGTAAAATGTTTACAATTAATTACCTTCCCAATTTTTTGGGATAAAAAAATTAAAAAGCTAATTTTAGACAAAACTAAAAATGAATTATATATAATTGATACCTTTGATACCTTATCAAATAATTTAGCGGAAAAAAACTCAAGTTTCGCCTTATCACTTAATAAAAAATATAAAACTGAAACTGGAGGTCAATTATTTTACCCAAATAAAACATTCATTAACTATAATGAGATTTTGAAAAAGGAAATTATTATAACAAATGCTAAAATCTTATTCATTCCCGTCGAAACTCACATAATAAAAAAAGATAAATCGTTATTGTTAGTTTCTAATCGTGTTAAATTAAAAGAAGTAGGAACTGAACTACTCAAAGGTATTTTTTCAAAAACTGATGGTTTTCTCCAAACAAAAATTTCAAATAACGTTTTGTACGAAATTCAAATAAAACCAGGTAACTTTTTTGAATATAATAACCTTCCCAACGAGTTTATTGAGAATTTAAAAAAATTAAATAAAAAAATATTTTTTCCAGGTGAAATCATTTTCGATGATATTTTAGTTCCTTATTTAACGTTAGTTGAAATAACAAAAACAAAAAATTGTTATGGTATTATTCTACGACCAATTCAACAATTCAATATACCAAAACCGAAAAATTTATGTAATACATATTTTAATTTAACTAAATCAATTCATATTGGTTTGTTTAGTCAGTTGAAATATAAATTAAACTCTAAAAAATATAAAAAACACTCTCTCAATTTAATTGATTCATACCTTTATCTAAAAACTAACAATAACAAAGTTAATTCAAAAAAAGATTTTATTTTTCGTTTAATTCCTAACAATCAAATAAAGCAGGAATTTAATTTAGGTTTAATGGTCGAACAAGCAATTGATATTCCAAATTTTTTATCTAAAAAATTAAATGATGAAACGCTAAAATTATCATTATGGGTAAAAAATTTAGAATATATTGAAAAAAATAGTTTAGTCGGAAAAGTTGCAATTGAGCCACCTAAGGATTTAATTATTAGAAACATTAAAAATACAATTTTAAAATTTCCACAAACTTTGATAGTTACGGAAGAAAATTATAAGACATACTACAGCGAGAACACTGATTTTTTGTGTAAAAAAAATGATATGATTCGATTAAATGATCAAATCAGTCGAATTATTAAAGTCGATTGTTCAGGTAAAGTTATAAAAATTAATCCTTTTAGCTTAACCATTCACAAGGGAACGCCATTTTTTTTAACATCTGAAACAAAATTGTATAAAAGGTCTGGACAATTTATCAAAAAAAATGAATTATTAGGTGTAATTAATTTTGAACAAACTGTAACAGGAGATATTGTACAGGGTTTACCCAAAATTGAAGAGATTTTTGAAGCAAGAAAACCACAAGGTGCCGCCATCTTAAATCATTATCCTGGAATCATTTCTAAAATTGATAAATTGTCAAATATTTCTATATTACGTAATAATTCTCTAATGTTTGTTAAACCATCAAAAGAAGATAAAAAAGTTTTAAAAAACAGTGCTAATTATATTGTCAAAAAAAATGATTATGTTTTTCTAGGTCAAGCTTTAACGGAAGGTTCCGTTAATCCACATAATCTATTGTCGACATATTTCGAATATTATAACAATTATTGTGATGATTATGAATCAGCCTATTTAAGTTTTAAAAATATTCAACTACTTCTAATACAAAAAGTACAACAAGTTTATAACTCACAAGGTGTGGATATCGCTGATAAACATTTAGAAGTTATTTTAAGACGCATGACATCAAAAGTCAAAATTAAAGCTACAGGTGATAGTTTATTTTTACCAGACGATATTATTGATTTAAAAGAAATTGAATATGTGAATATTATTCTCAAAAAGTATAAAAAGAAAAAATTAGCTACCTATGACCCAATTTTACTTGGAATTACGAAGGCTTCTTTATTAGCAGATAGTTTCATATCAGCCGCAAGTTTTCAAGAGACAACGAAAATTTTAACGAGGGCTGCAATCGAAGGAAAAATTGATTGGTTAAGAGGTCTAAAAGAAAATGTAATTATAGGACGACTAATTCCAGTTGGTACTGGTTTTCGAGAATAAATAATGTTTTGAGTTAAAAATTATTTTAAATAGATAATCGCTGTCCAGTGTGTTAGAATTAAATAAAGTCAAAAATTTAATAATACTGGAGAAAATATATTTATGGCTACTATTCAATTAGCCCAATTACTTGAAGCAGGAGTTCATTTTGGACATAAAGCAAATCGTTGGAATCCAAAAATGTTTCCTTATATCTTTGCAGAACGAGATGGAATTCATATTTTAGATTTAGTTCAAACTGCACAATTGTTAAATGGAGCTGCTTTATTTTGTACTACAGCTGCTCAAAAAAAGAAGATTTTTTTATTCGTTGGAACAAAGCAACAAGCTTCAGCAATTGTTGCTCAAGAAGCTAAAAATTGTAATTCGTACTATGTTAATCATCGTTGGTTAGGTGGAATGTTAACAAATTGGAATACCGTTAAAACTAGAATTGAAAGACTTAAAATATTGGAACAAAAAGAGCAAGAAGGTGTTCTAGATCTTTTACCCAAAAAAGAAGCGGCCTCGATTAGGAAAGAACTCGATAAATTACAAAGACATTTAGGCGGTATTAAAAATATGCCAAATGTGCCTGATGTTTTAATTGTAATTGATCAACGTCGAGAATTAACGGCTATTAAAGAAGCGATCAGTTTAAAAATTCCCATTATTTCGATTTTGGATACTAATTGTGATCCTGATCTTATTGATATTCCAATTCCGGGTAATGATGATTCAATCGGTTCTATTAAATTAATTTTAAAAACATTAGGCCAAAGTATAGTGAATGGAACATTAAATTCGTGATTTTAAAAAATTTAACGAAAAACGTATCAAACTTTACTTAAAATTTTTATTTATTAGATACAATATAGTCATATAAAATACTTTTGCGTAACGTATGTACCTTTCTAATTTAATGAATACGTCTTTACTATTATCAGGCATAGAAGTTGGTGTTCACTATTATTGGGATATCGCAGGAATTTCCGTACATGGTCAAGTTTTTATGGTCATTTGGTTTGTAATTTTTTTACTTTTAGTGGCTTCCTTTTTAGGTACTTCAAAATTACAACGAATTCCAGAAGGTTGGCAAAATTTTATGGAACTTGTTCTTGAATTCACAACTGAAATTGCTCGAAATCAGCTTGGTGAAAGTTTTTACCGTCCATGGGTTCCTTTTATCAGTACATTATTTCTTTTTATCTTCGGGTGTAATTGGGCCGGTGCACTTATTCCATGGAAAGTTATTGAACTTCCGGAAGGTGAGCTAGCCGCTCCGACAAATGATATTAACACTACAGTAGCACTTGCCTTACTTGTATCTATTTTCTATTTCTATGGTGGTTTAAGAAAAAAAGGTTTAGGATATTTCAAACGCTATATTCAACCGACTCCAATTTTACTACCTATCAATGTTTTAGAAGATTTTACAAAACCGTTATCTTTAAGTTTCCGATTATTTGGCAACGTATTAGCAGATGAACTAACTGTTAGTGTATTAACTCTTTTAGTACCATTAATTGTTCCTTTACCAATTATGGGTTTAGGTGTTTTTGCTAGTTCTGTACAAGCCTTAATTTTTTCTACTTTAGCCGCGGCCTATATTACGGAAGCAGTTGAGTAATCGATTAAATTATAAAGAATTGAAACCTGTTAGTTTAGCTTAAGTACATACATTTATTTATTATTTATAGGTAATTTTATTATGGATTCACTTATTTCTGCTGCATCAGTAATTGCTGCTGGTCTTTCTATTGGTTTAGCTGCAATTGGACCTGGTATTGGTCAAGGTCAAGCAGCTGGTGCTGCTGTTGAAGGTATTGCACGTCAACCAGAAGCTGAAAACCAAATTCGTGGTACATTATTACTAAGTTTAGCCTTCATGGAAGCTTTAACAATTTATGGTCTGGTAGTAGCATTATCACTATTATTCGCTAACCCATTCACTAGCTAAAATTAATGCCAAGACATTTCAATAGAAATCTGTTGAAATGTCTTGGCATTAATTTTAGTTAATATAACATACAAATAATATTTGAGATTAGAAAGGTTATGAACGAACAAATCTTTATTGCCTTAGCAGAAGAAGAAAGTAAACGAGGCGGATTATTTGATATTGGAGCAACACTACCATTGGTAGCTATTCAATTTTTATTTTTAATGTTTATATTAAATTTAATTTTATATAATCCGTTAACAACTGTAATGAATCAAAGAAATGATTATGTTCTTGATAATTTAAGTAAAGCATCAGAAATGCTTGTTATAGCAGCCGATTTAACAGCAAAATATGAAGCTGAATTAACCGAAACAAAAAAAGATGCACAACAAGAAATTGCGAAGTTACAAAAATTACAGAAAGAAAATTTTGATAACGAATTAAATATTTCACAAAAATATCTTGATACAGTAGTTCAAAATATTTTAGATAACTTTGAAAAAGATACAATATCAATTAACAATACACTTATTCCTGAAATCAAGAACCTTGTTTCTCAGATACGAATGGAATTGGACCCCCCTGTTTCAACGGAACTAGAGGAGCATTGGTAGCTATTCAATTTTTATTTTTAATGTTTATATTAAATTTAATTTTATATAATCCGTTAACAACTGTAATGAATCAAAGAAATGATTATGTTCTTGATAATTTAAGTAAAGCATCAGAAATGCTTGTTATAGCAGCCGATTTAACAGCAAAACATGAAGCTGAATTAACCGAAACAAAAAAAGATGCACAACAAGAAATTGCGAAATTACAAAAATTACAGAAAGAAAATTTTGATAACGGATTAAATATTTCACAAAAATATTTTGATACAGTAGTTCAAAATATTTTAGATAACTTTGAAAAAAGATACAATATCAATTAACAATACACTTATTCCTGAAATCAAGAACCTTGTTTCTCAGATACGAAGGGAATTGAACCCCCCTGTTTCAAAGGAACTAGAGGAGTTTTTTAAAGCTTTCACACCACCGTCTAGTGATACTTCTCTTTCTCTATAGATTTTAGTTGAATTACAAATTTTCGCTTATTTTTTGAAATTTTAAGTAAAAAATGCTAGTATTGAATTAGATTATTTGTTTTTAATAACATATGGAACTTTTATTACAATCTCCAATAATACTTGCACATAGTGGAAGCTTTGGTATAAATACAGATATTTTTGAAACTAATTTAATAAATCAAATTATTCTACTAGTTGGTTTATACGTGTTTTTGGGTAATACGTTAAAAGAATCACTTGCACAGCGCCAAGCCGAAATTAATAATCGAGTAGCAGATTCAGAAAAACGTTTACGTGAAGCTACTGAAAGACTTAATGAAGCAAAAAAACAATTAGCACAAGCACAATTGATTATTGCTGGAATTAAAAATCGAACACGTGTCACAAAGGCAACCTTATTAGATAATGATTATCAAAGAGCGCAAGAAGAACTCAAAGGTCGATTCGAATTAGCAACAACAACACTTAAAAATCGTGAACGTTCAATATTCAGTGAAATAAAAAAGAATCTTTCACTTTTAGTTTTAAAACAGGTTCTAGCAGAGGAGGAAGAGCAGCAACAACGCGCTCCAGCGCGATCTCAACGGTATATGGAAATGAGTGTTAACAAATTTTGTAATAACTTCACTGGAATGAAAGTATAATGTCAAATAAAATCAGCGCAAGTAAAATTGCAGCACCATATGCATCTGCCCTATTCGATTTAGCTATATCAACTCATACCGTTGATGTTATAACTAAAGATGTTAATGAACTTTTACAAATTTTTAAGGAAAATAAAAATTTAGTGGATTATTTATCAAATCCTTTATACCCAAAAAGTTCAAAGAAAGATGTCTTACTAAAAGTAACAACTCCTTTACTTCTTAGCCGAAATACAACACGATTTTTATATATTCTTGTGGACCGTTCTCGAATTGAAATGTTTCCATCAATTGCTGGAAAATTTATACTACAGGTTTATGACTTAGCTGAAATAAAAATTGCTAAGGTTACGTCAGCGATTCCATTGCTTGAAGGGCAATCTACTCAAATTCGTAACCAATTACGAACATTTACTGGTGCAAAAGACATCAAAATGATTACAATTGTAGATAAAACTCTCTTAGGTGGCTTCCAAGTCCAAATTGGTTCAAATATTTTAGATTATAGTTTAAAAGGCCAACTAAAAAAACTTGCTGCAAAATTAGAAACAACGTTATTTTAATATTTATAAATAAGGTAAATAATAAATCATGGTTAATATTCGTCCTGACGAAATTAGTAATATTATTCGTCAACAAATCGAAAGCTACGACAAAGATGTGAAAGTAAACAATGTAGGTACTGTCCTTCAAGTAGGTGACGGAATTGCACGTGTTTATGGATTAGACCAAGTAATGTCAGGTGAACTTTTAGAGTTTGCTGATAAAACTATTGGTATTGCTTTAAACTTAGAAAATGATAACGTTGGTGTGGTATTAATGGGTAATGGTTTTGATATTTTGGAAGGAAGCACAGTTATAGCTACAGGAAAAATTGCTCAAGTTGGTGTTGGACCAGCTACACTAGGTCGTGTCTTAAACCCTTTAGCCGCTCCAATTGATGGATTAGGTGAAGTTGAAGCTGCTGAGACGAATTTAATTGAAGCTATGGCACCAGGTATTATTAGTCGTAAATCAGTTTGCGAACCGATGCAAACTGGAATTACAGCAATTGATGCCATGATTCCAATTGGTCGTGGTCAACGAGAACTTATTATTGGGGATCGTCAAACGGGAAAAACGGCAATTGCAATTGATACGATTATAAATCAAAAAACCGAAAGTGTAGTTTGTGTTTACGTTGCGATTGGTCAAAAAGCATCATCTGTTGCACAAATTGTTACAACATTACAAGAAAAAGGTGCTTTATCTTATACTGTTATAGTTGCCGCAAATGCAAATGACCCCGCAACTTTACAATATATTGCACCATATACAGGAGCAGCAATTGCTGAATATTTCATGTATAAAGGTCAAGCAACGTTAATCATTTATGATGATTTATCAAAGCAAGCACAAGCTTATCGTCAAATGTCATTATTATTACGTCGTCCACCAGGACGTGAAGCTTACCCAGGCGACGTTTTCTATTTACATTCACGCTTACTAGAGCGCGCTGCAAAATTAAGTGACGCACTTGGTGGTGGTAGTATGACAGCATTACCGATTATTGAAACACAAGCCGGTGATGTATCTGCTTATATCCCCACTAATGTAATCTCAATTACAGATGGTCAAATCTTCTTATCAGGTGATTTATTTAACTCAGGTATCCGTCCAGCTATTAACGTAGGAATTTCTGTATCACGTGTAGGTTCAGCGGCTCAAGTAAAAGCAATGAAGCAAGTTGCTGGTAAACTGAAACTAGAATTAGCACAATTTGCTGAATTAGAAGCATTTGCACAATTTGCCTCAGACTTAGATAAAGCAACACAAAATCAATTAGCACGTGGACAACGTTTACGCGAATTAATGAAACAACCACAAGGTTCGCCATTATCTGTCGCCGAACAAGTTGCAATCATTTATTCCGGTATTAACGGTTTAGTTGACGATATTCCGGTATCTAAGGTTAAAGAATTTAGTACGAAATTAATCACGTATTTAGGAACAACTAGCCCGGAGTATGGAAACATAGTCACTACAACAAAAAAATTTGATGCGGAAGCGGAAGAAATTGTTAAAAAAGCTGTTAAAGCTGTTAAAGAGACTATTTAGTTTCTGGATCTGATAAAAAAAACACGAGTTCATAATAAAAGATAAAAATCAATTTAAATCTAAACTTTAAAAAGTTTAGATTTAAATTTACTATTTAATACTTGCGAATATTTAAAATTGCGATATAATATATCCTATATATACATATGCTGGTGTAGCTCAATTGGTAGAGCAACTGATTTGTAATCAGTAGGTCGGGGGTTCAAGTCCCTTCACCAGCTTATCTAGTATGTTTACTGTTTTTTAATAATCATTTTTAGTACTTTTATGATTATAAAAAATAATGGCGGAGAATGGATTTGAACCATTGGCCTTCGGGTTATGAGCCCAACGAGCTACCAAACTGCTCTACTCCGCGTATCGATATGATATCATATTTTAGAAAAAAAGAAACAATAATCTCTAAATAAATTTATAATGTTTCAAGTGTTTCAAAACCAACCAAAAAAAGAAAAAGAAATGTCAAAAACCAAATAAAATTTTGTAACGTGTCATCCGTAGTTTTTGGGCTACCTAAAAATGAATTTGATATTGTAAAATTTTGGGATGAACTATCAGTTTGCGGAATACGTAATAAAATTAAACTACTTAATAAAAAACTTGAAACAATAAAAATAGTATTCAACATAATAAATGTTCACATAAATTTAACTAAAAATCTAAAAAAGTTATATTGACATAAATAAAAATCAATTAAAATGTCAATACAGATCTCTTAGAAAGAGATTAACACATATCAAATAAATATTAAATATTTATTCGCCTTGAATTTTAAGTAAACTAAAACCTAATGAAAGACCTAAAAGTGTCATCATAAAACATGATGCTGAAGTTGTTAAAATTTCTGATAACATAAAAAAATCCTTATTTTAATTAATAACTAAAAAATCGATAAATACTCTAAAAAGTAAAAATGTAAGAAAACTGAAAAAATAATTAAAATTTTTCCCATAATTTTTATCTAATAAAATATTAAATTTTTGACTCGGAATTACCTTGCCGTTTGCCTTATTAAAAGCCGTTTCGACCCCAAACAACAAGTGATAATGAAAATGTAAATACAGTCATCAATGTCGCCCATCCTAAATTTAATACGCCCATTTGAAATTTGATCCTTTATATATAACATTACTAAAGACAATATATAGAGTTTCCTCAACTTAAGATTGTTTTCTTACATAGAGGAAAACTACTTTAAAACAAAAAATTTATTAAATACAAACATAACCCTAATAGTATTATTATACATATATCTAACACTGATGTCACTTAAATTAAATAAATGACTAATTTTCGAATTATTAAAAAATTCAATAAGGATGAAAACTAGACGTAATTAATAATCATATGTTAGAATATGATAAACATTAGATTTATTAAAAAAAAATGAAATTAAAATTAAAAACCCGTAGCTCAGCGGCAAAAAGGTATCAAAAAACGAAAACAGGAAAGATTGTACGTCGGAAAGCTTTCAAAGGTCACATTCTAGAAAAAAAATCACCAACACGTAAACGTAACCTTCGACAAAAAGGTTTAGTAAGTCCTGGTGATCTTAAACCCATATATTTAATGCTACCAAATTAAAAGATTAAAAAGGAAAACTTATGGTAAGAATTAAACGAGGAAATGTTGCACGTAAGCGTCGAAAAAAGGTCTTATCATTAGCAAAAGGCTTTCGTGGTAGTCACTCGAAATTATTTCGTGTTGCAAATGCACAAGTTATGAAAGCTTTAAATTACTCTTATAGTGGACGCAAACAACGAAAACGTCAATTTCGTAAACTGTGGATTACAAGATTAAATGCAGCGACACGTCAAATTGGTAATATGAATTATTCTATTTTTATAAATAGACTTAAAAAATCAAATATTGAAATCAATCGTAAAATGCTAGCTCAATTAGCAATACTTGATCCTTCAACTTTTGAAACGTTAACTATTAAAATTAATAATTAACAAATTGTTTTTTTTTAACGCCTCTAAACTATTAAAGTTGACTTTACGTATTTTTAGTCTATAATTATATTTATTAATATATCAGTATAAATATGGCAATAAAACGTGGTTCAAATGTTAAGATTCTGCGCGAAGAATCGTATTGGTTTCAAGAAGTTGGTAAAGTCGCTTCAATTGATGAGTCTGCAGTACGTTATGGTGTTACTGTTCGTTTCGAAAAGGTAAATTACAATAGCGTAAACACATCGAATTTTAGTTTAGCTGAACTTGCAGAGGCGAAATAATTAGGTATGATATTAGGGTTACACAAGTTTACACTTAAAGTGTAATCCATTAAATCTGTCGAGTATCTTCATTAAAATAACAAATTAAGGGTGAACTTCTTTTGCAAAATCAAAAAGATTTTAAAGGTTTCTAAAACACTAAAAGAAATTAAGTTAACCGACACTCAAATGCTTGTACAGCCAGGAAAAAATTGCGATCCTGACCAAATAGTAGCAATCTTTATCTGACGTGGTCTAGAAAACATAGTTTAAATTTTTAAAGGCAAATATAAATAATAACTAAAATAAATATTTGAAAATTAAAAGAATAGAATTTATAGAAAAATAACAGATGTACATAATGATAATATTGGCGCTCTCGCAGAGGATGAAGATGGTTACAATTACATAATTAGCGTCGTGATAACACAAGATTTATTTGAAGAAATGAATCAAGAAAAAGCCAATTTTGTTTGACTCGGTACCCTTAATATCACTATAAAAAATTTAACAAAATAGATTGTTACGGAAGCCATAGAAGCTTATGCGGAAGACACTGGATATTGATTAAAACTTCACCAATGTGCCAATTCGAGTGATATTTCTATTTTTAATAAATTAGAAGTAGAACACCGTAAGGAATGGGCGGAAGATTAAAACTATTCATCTATCCTCCTTAGCCTAATTATTTTATCTTTCATCTTTAGTACTAAAACTTTCCTATTTTGGAATGAATTCGAGTATACCTAAAACCAACTTATTCTCATTATCGAGCCCTTTGGACCCATTTCAGAAGACACCTCAATTCTACAACCCCTCCATAAAAATATCTCATTCATTTGTACCTACCTTATTCTAAAAATAGGGTATACTTAAAAAACTATCCATTGTTTAGAGAGTTTTTTAAGTATGAAATTTTCTAAAATACTTCGATTTCAATGGCTGAAGAGCCTCCAATAAACAAATTCAATCAATTTACTCTGTACTCGAAGCACATGCAAAAGTCAAATGGGACACAATGTGGTGTCGGTTTTACGTTCTTCTCTTCAGGTGGCGTAACACCTGTCCTAGTAATACTAATTTTATTCTCTGAATCTAATTTAACAGAAAGAACAGGGGGGTCTTTTATAACAATCCTCCTCCGCTTAATGAAAATACTCGACTTTGTAAAAAGTCAATTGGCTCTAGTGTAGTAAGATGTGCTTTTGTTAAAACTTCAGAATTTCGCTCAAAAAGTCGATTTGCTTGACGCATTCGTGCACGATCAATAGCATTTTTAATACTACGTGCGTTCGCAAATAACGGCTGAATTTTACGTAATGTAATATATTCTAATAGAACACTGTCACCTTCCAGTGTAATTTTATATTGGTTTTCTGCTAACATTTGTTTAGCAATTTGCACTAACTCTTCCGCACTATAATCAGGGAAATGAACATGATTTGCAATACGTGAGGCAAGACCTGGGTTTGATTCGTAGAAAATATCCATTCTTTCTTTATAGCCAGCTAAAATAATCACCAAGTCATCACGTTGATTTTCCATAACTTGCAATAAAATTTCAATGGCTTCTGAACCATAATCTCGCTCATTATCCGGTTTGTATAAGTAGTAAGCTTCATCAATGAATAACACCCCACCCATTGCCTTTTTAAGAACTTCTTTTGTTTTTGGAGCAGTATGACCAATATATTGACCTACTAAATCATCACGTGTTACGGTTAATAAATGTCCTTTACGAATATAGCCTAACTTATAAAGAATATCAGCCATTTTTAAAGCAACCGTTGTTTTTCCTGTACCTGGACTACCCGTAAATGACATATGTAATCCGGGATTTCCGGAAAGTAACCCAACTTTTTTTCTCAGACGATCAACTAAAAGTAATGCTGCAATTTCACGAATTCTTGTTTTTACCGGTTTTAGTCCAATAAGATCAGATTGTAAATTTCCTAAAATTTTTTCAATTTGGCTGTTTTCATATTCTTCTTTGACTGAAACGACAAAATCGTCATTGTAAATTGTAGGATGGTCTATTTTATTCACGTTTGAAACACAAGGATATAAAATTAAGAACAAATGAAGATAAATTTGATGTCATATTTCTATACTTGAATAAATATTTTCATAATAACAATATTATAATTTAATATTATAGTAAAAGTATATTTAAATTTAAAACAAAAAAAGTCTACTCTCTTTATTCGAAATTGATACGCATATATATTTGTACCTTCATTATTATATATTTATTTTCTATTATTGATTATGTTATTATTCAATCACTTGGGTAATATGGATTATATTCTCAGCACTATTCTGTCAATATTTTTAATAATGTGCTTAGTTTGACCTAAAAAGGGTAGTAATCATTTTTCAACATAAGTCATATTGTTCAATGTATATTAATCTTTTTCTATAAGAATTTGGACATCTCTTGCAAAAATACACTTTTAAAAATAACTAAGCAAATTGAAAATCTTGATGTCTTCAAAATCGAGATTCAGGTAGTTAATAAAATAAATAACTCTAAATTAAATAATAAAGGTTAAATCTCTAAATTTCTCATTTTTAATCTTTTAACCCTTGACTTTAAAATAACCTTTTTTGTAATGTTTGTCTTGTAGGAATTGTAAGGTTAAATTAAAAGACCTTAAATTGAATACTAACATTCAGGAAATTTTTAGAGAGTTTGATCCTGGCTCAGGATGAACGCTGGCGGTATGCCTTACACATGCAAGTTGTACGGAAGCTTTTT